>Ga0265314_10000026_pt1 | contig 284299 bp, 261 predicted proteins | sample 4126metaG_FD_203106 | JGI IMG/M metagenome (GOLD analysis project Ga0265314, IMG submission 203106) | Rhizosphere microbial communities from Carex aquatilis grown in University of Washington, Seatle, WA, United States - 4-1-26 metaG | ecosystem: Host-associated > Plants > Roots > Rhizosphere... | reverse complement strand
CGATCGCCACAATCAGGATCCCAAGCCCTTTGTGTGGCACAAAAGCGCCGACACCATCCTGGCATCTGTCGCACGGGCTGCAGGCTCAATTATTTGATGCTTACTTTTGAGACACCACACTAGAGGCCATTTTTGCTTGTATTTTTTGGCTCGGATGCGCCTTCCGGGCCCGAGGGCTGTTCGTCCTGCCCGTAGCCTGGATAGTCCGCGCCTGCCGCGTTGCGCAGGGTGCGTTCTTCGCGCTCCTTGGCCAGTTGCTCTGCCAGTTGGTTGCGGCCTTCGCGGGCCACGGCGATCATGCGGGCCTGGTCCTTGTGGTGCGGGTACATGCGGTCGGCCAGCGCAATGTTGTGCAGGCGAAAGCGCACCACCAGCGCGTCGGCCTCGGCTTCTTCCAGGCCCATGTGTTCCAGCACGCTGCGCGCGCTCGCCAGGCTGGACTCGAACAGCTCGCGCTGCACCTGGGTGACCCCCAGGTCGCGCAGCTCGTTCCAGTGCGTGAGGTCGCGGGCCCGCGCCACGATTTTCAGGTGCGGGAAATGCTCGCGTGCCAGCGTGGCGATCTTGAGCGAAGGCCCGGGCGCGTCTACCGCCAGCACCAGCACGCGTGCCTGCGCGGCGCCCGCCATGCGCAGCAGGTCGAGCCGCGTGGCATCGCCGTAGAACACGCGGTAGCCAAAGGTGCGCGCCACCTCCAGGATGTCCACGCTGTGGTCGAGCACCGTGGCCGGAATGCCCTGTGCCAGCAGCACCCGCGCGACGATCTGGCCATAGCGGCCAAACCCGGCGATCAATACGGGCGCGGTTTGCGGCTCGGAGATTTCACCTTCGGGCGGCGCGCGCAGCGTGGCGGCGTAGCGTGGCAGTACGAAGCGGTCGAGCACGACCAGCAGCACCGGCGTGCACAGCATCGACAGGGCTACTGCGCCGATCAGCAGCGAGACCATCTCGGCGGGCAGGGCCCCCGCGCCGGCAGCCGCCTGGAAGACGACGAAGGCGAATTCGCCGCCCTGTGCCAGCAACAGCGTGAACACCGGGCGCTCCTGGTACGGAATCTTCACGGCCCGCGCCAGCGCGTAGATCACCACGCTCTTGAGCAGCACAAAGCCTGCCAGCAGCAGGGCCACGGTGAGCGGCGCGCGCAGCATGGCGCCGAAGTCGATGCTCATGCCCACGGCGATGAAAAACAAGCCGAGCAGCAGGCCCTTGAAGGGCTCGATATCGGTCTCCAGCTCGCGCCGGAACTCGCTGTCGGCCAGCAGTACGCCGGCCAGAAAAGCCCCCAGCGCCATGGACAGGCCGACCAGCACCATCAGGTAGGCAATGCCGATGACAAGCAGCAGCGCGGCTGCGGTGAATATTTCGGGCGTGCGGCTGCGGGCGATCCAGCGCAGGAGCGGGCGCAGCAGCAGGCGCCCGCCCAGCACGATGGCGGCAACCACGCCGACGATCTTGAATGCCTCCAGTGCCACGCTGGCGGGCGTGTGGCCCGTGCCCTCCAGGCCGGCGGTTCCCAAGAGCGCCACGAGCGCCAGCACGGGGATGGCGGCGATGTCCTGAAACAGCAGGATGGAAAACGCCGACTCGCCGCTCGTGGTGCGCAGCACGTTGCGCTCGGCGAGCGACTGCAGCGCGATCGCCGTGGACGAAAGCGCCAGCCCCAGGCCGCCCACCAGCGCCACGCGCCAGGGCAGGCCGGCGAGCAGCGCTGCCCCGCACAGCAGCAGCGCGCAGCCCAGCACCTGGGCGCTGCCGAGGCCAAAAATGGGTCGGCGCAGGCTCCACAGCCGCGTGGGCTGCAGTTCGAGGCCGACGAGAAACAGCATCAGCACCACGCCGAACTCGGCAAAGTGCAGGATGTCCTGCACATTGCTCACCAGCCCGAAGCCCCAGGGCCCAATGGCAATGCCCGCAGCCAGGTAGCCAATGATGGCGCCCAGGCCCAGGGCGCGCGCTATCGGCACTGTGAGCACAGCAGCGCTGAGGTAGAGAAAGGCGTAGTTCAGCCAGGCGGGAGCGTGGGGCATCGGGTGCGCTTGTAACAGGGCGGCTGATTTTGGCACTTCGGGGCAGGCGGGTGCGCTGCCTTGTGCAAGTGGACGACAGAGCCTGTTCAAAGTCTCTTTGGAGTCGCACAAGTCCCTTGCCGGGATGGGGTGCAAGGCGCGGTGCGTAGCCAATAGCTCGGCTATTGGCAAGCGCCGCAACGCCGCAGACCGCCTGGCAAGGCGCTTGCCCGAAGGGTTGGAGTGGAATCGGGCCGATGCACTCGGAGGTTTGGCGCCCCGGCCGCTTGCATGGGCATGAGCCCATGCGTCGCACCCAAAGCACCCACTCATCCCGATTGCACTCCAATACGATCTCCAAAAAGACTTTGAACAGGCTCTAAGATGCCAAGCCTGTTCCCCTGACCGCGTTGCTCCACCATGGACCTGCATACCTGGATCGCCTTCGTCGCCGCTACCTGCCTGATTGCGCTCTCGCCGGGCTCGGGCGCCGTACTTTCCATGAGCCACGGCCTGTCGTACGGGGTGCGCAAGACCACGGCGACCATTCTGGGTCTGCAACTGGGCCTGCTGCTGCTGTTGCTGGTGGCCGGCGCGGGCGTGGGCTCGCTGCTGCTGGCCTCGGAAATCGCGTTTGCCGTGGTCAAGGTCGCTGGGGCCTGCTACCTGATCTACGTGGGTTGGAGCCAATGGCGCGCTGGCACGGGCAATGCGCTGGCTGGCGTGGCGGCCGAGCCGCCGGGGCGCTGGCAGCGGCGCTTTGCCACGGGTTTCCTGACCAATGCCACCAACCCCAAGGGCATCGTCTTCATGGTGGCGGTGCTGCCGCAGTTCATGACCGATGCCCGCCCGCTGTGGCAACAGTTGCTGGTGATGGCCGCCACGTCGGTTGCCATCGACATGACGGTGATGCACGGCTATGCGCTGGGCGCCAGCAGCCTGCGCCACTGGATGCAAAGCCAGCGCGCACAGCGCAACCAGAACCGCGTGTTCGGTGGTGTGCTGATGGCTGTGGGTGCCGGACTGTTCTTCGTACGGCGTGGCAGCCAGGGTGCCTGATTTCTATCAAAATGATAGCTGCATGCCCTTATAGGTAAAGCGCAAAAGGCCTTTTTTTATATTATTTTAGGACTCTGCCATGCCCGTGATCGTGGTTGCCAATCCCAAGGGCGGCGTCGGCAAATCGACGCTTGCCACCCACATTGCCGGCTATTTCGCCAGCCAGGGCCACCCGGTGCTGCTGGGCGATGCCGACCGCCAGCAGTCGGCCCGCTTGTGGCTGGGCTTGCGCCCGCCCGAGGCCCGGGCGATTGGCACCTGGGACATGGGCGCGGACGTGATGGCGCGCCCGCCGCGCGGCAGCACGCATGTGGTGATTGACACGCCGGCGGGGCTGGCCGGCTGGCGCCTCTCGGATGTGCTCAAGCTGGCCGACCGTATCGTGGTGCCGCTGCAGCCCAGTGTTTTTGACATCTTCGCCACGCGCGAATTTCTCGATCAGCTCACCGCGCACCGCGCCAGCGCGCAAACGCCGGTGGGCCTCGTCGGCATGCGCGTGGACCCGCGTACGCGCTCAGCCGAGCAACTGCAGCATTTCGTCGACGAGCTTGGCATGCCGGTGCTGGGCCACCTGCGCGCGACGCAGAACTACCTGCATCTCGCGGCCCACGGGCTGACGCTGTTCGACGTGGCCCCCGGCCGCGTGGCCCGCGACCTGGAGCAATGGCAGGGCATTTGCCAGTGGCTGGATGCGGCGTGAACCAGGCCTGTCCCATGGCCGACAGCGGGGCGCGAGGGCGGGCGCTACATTGGTGCCATGAAAACCTTTCATTCGTACTCGGAAGTCGCCGCCTGCGTGGGCCAGGAGGTCTGCGTGACCGACTGGATCACCATCACGCAGGAGCAGGTCAACCAGTTTGCACAGGCCACCGGCGACCACCAGTGGATTCATGTGGACCCGGAGCGTGCGCGCCAGGGGCCGTTTGGAGCACCGATTGCGCATGGCTTTCTGACGCTGTCGCTGATACCGCGCTTTTTCGAGACCGGCATTGCCATCGCTGGCGCGCGCATGGGGGTGAATTACGGGCTCAACCGGGTGCGCTTTACGTCGCCGGTGCCGGTGGGCAGCCGTTTGCGTGCCCGCATGGCGCTGCAGGCCACCGAGCCGCTGGCACCCGATGGGCTGCAAATGACCTGGCTGGTGACGGTCGAGCGCGAGGGCGGCGACAAGCCGGCCTGCGTGGCCGAATCGCTCTCGCGCAGCTACGGCGCGGCAGCTTGACGGGCTGCCGCCAAGGGCGGGGGTGACGCATGGACCGCCTGCAGGCCATGACGGTGTTTGCCCGCGTCGTTGACGAAGGAGGCTTTGCGGCCGCTGCGCGTGCACTCGATATGTCGCCGCCGGTGGTGACACGCGTCGTCGCCGAGCTGGAGCAGCACCTCAATACCCGTTTGCTGAACCGCACCACGCGCAAGGTGACTTTGACGGACGCCGGAGATACCTACCTGCGCCGCGTGCGCGGCATCCTGCACGAAGTGGACGATGCTGAGGCAGCTGCGACCGCCAGTACGCGCGACTTGCAGGGATCTGTACACGTGCTGGCGCCGCCGGCATTGGCGACCTACTTTCTGGCGCCCCTGATTCCGCGCTGGAGGGAGCGCCACCCCAAGCTCATGCTCGATATTGCGACCGACAACTTCGTCGCCGGGCGGGTGGATGAGTTTGACGTCACGCTGCTGGTGGTACCCGATGGTTTTGACGGCAACATCGTGGCGCGCAAGCTGTTTCAGGGTGAGGCCATCGTGGTGGCGTCGCCTGGCTACCTGCTGCGCCGGGGCACGCCGCGCCAACCGCCCGATCTGGAGCGGCACGATTTTCTGCGCGACGCCGGTGTTGCGGCACGCAGCGGGGCGCGCAAGCTCTGTTTGTTTCCCGCGTCGGGTGAAGGGGAGGCGCACGAGCTCACTCCGCCGGTGGTGTTGCAGTCCACCAGCACCGATGTGCTGCTGCGGGCAGTACTTGACGGCACCGGCATTGCCGTCGTCGCTCGGCTGCTGGCGCAGCGTTTCCTTGCCACGGGGGCGCTGGTCCACGTGCTGCCGGATTGGATTTTGTCGCGCTATACCGTCTACGCCGCCCTGCCCACGCAGCGCATGTTGCCTGCTCGCACGCGGGCATTTTTGGATTTCGTGAGCGACCAGGTCGCCGAGACGCTGGCGGCGCAGGAAGCGTAGGCCTCAAGCCTGCAGGGCGTCCGCAGGGGCAGGGGCGTGTGCCCTGCCAAAGCTGTTTTGCCGCCAGGCTTCGAAGACCGTTACGGCGACAGCGTTCGACAGGTTGAGGCTGCGCTGGCCGGCCACCATGGGCAGGCGCAGTTGTTGCGCCGGTGCAAAGGTTTCGTACAGCTCGGGCGGAAGGCCGCGTGTCTCGGCACCAAACACCAGCCAGTCGCCCGGTAGGAAACAGGTGTCGTGCACCTCGCTGCTTGCGTGGGTCGTCAGCGCAAACATGCGCTGCGGCGATGGTTGCATGTCGCGCAGGAAAGTGGTCCAGCCTGCATGGCGCTGTACCCGAACAAATTCGTGGTAGTCCAGTCCAGCGCGCCGCAGCAGGCGGTCTTCCATCGAAAAACCCAGGGGCTCGATCAAGTGCAGTGCGCAGCCTGTGTTGGCGGCCAGGCGAATCACGTTGCCGGTATTCGGGGGAATTTCGGGTTCGACAAGAACAATATGAAACATGGCCCTATTTTGCGCGATCCCCTTTGTTTCCGGCTTGGTGTGGGCGTAAAAGTGCGTATCCGGTCTTATCGTTCGCGAAGGTCGGCCCGCGCGACGACCAATGCGCTGACGAGGGCGGCGCCAGCGCGCCGCAGCACCTGCGCGGCCGTGTGCAAAGTGGCTCCGGTGGTCATCACATCGTCGACCAGCAAGACCGTGCCACCTGACAGTTCCTGGACGCGCAGCGGATCGACGGCAAAGACCGCTTGCAGGTTGGCCAGGCGCCTGGCCCGCCCCAGTACGTGCTGATCGGGTGTGGCCCGCACCCGCAGCAACAGATCATCCCGCGTCTTGCCGCTGGCCAGCGCAAGGGCGATACGCTGGGCTTGGTTGAAGCCGCGCTCGCCCAGGCGCTCGCGGGTCAGCGGTATGGGCACCAGCCAGTCGGCCGCTTCGATGGCAGGCTCTGCCCAGGGCGTGCTGCGCAGGAGCGCCGCGAGTGGAGCCGCCCAACTCGGATCGCCGTGGAATTTGAAGTCGGCAAGCACACCGGCCCAGGGGTAGTCGTAGTCGACTGCGGCAATGCAGGTATCGAGCGGTGGCGGATGCAGCAGGCATTGCCCGCACTGCGTCGCTCCGCCGGGCAGTGGCAATGCGCAACTGCGGCAACGTGGGCGGGGTTGGGCAAAGCTGGCGGCGCAGTGCTCGCACACCCGCTGCGCCGGCCAGCCGCCGCAGATGGCGCACTGGCTGGGAAGGTGTGCGTGCGCCAGCGCCCGCCAGGGTTTTGTGAAAAAGCGGTGCAGCACGATGGTGTCCAATATAGGCCAGCGCGTCGCGGGTTTGCGCCTTGTCGTTGGGGTGCGGTGGGGCGCTACAGACATTTTTACCTATGGCTTTGGAACTTCCCCCCACCATTGATCCCGTCGCTGCTGCCTTTTGGCGTGTCCGGGCCCCAGCCGTCTCCCCGTGGCTGCATGAGGAAGTGGCGCGCCGCATGGAGCAGCGTCTTGACTGGCTTCGCCAGGCGCCACCTGCCTGGTGCCATTGGGATCCGGTGCGGGGTGGCCTGGCCGCGCACGCGTTGCTGCGCGAACGCTATCCCGACGCCCGCTGCACGGTGTACGAGACCGCTGCACATTTGCAATCGCGTGCTCTTGAAGCGTTGTCACCAGCCTGGTGGAGCGGTGAGCGCTGGGGCCGCGCCGCCGTCACCTTCGGAGCGCCAGAGCCAGGCTCCGTGCAAATGCTGTGGGCCAACATGGTGCTGCACCACACCGCCGATCCGCGCACACTGTTCGCCGACTGGCAGCGGGCCCTGGACGTCGATGGCCATGTCATGTTCTCGTGCTTCGGCCCCGACACCTTGCGTGAATTGCGAGCGGTCTACGCCCAGCATGGCTGGCCCGCACCCAGCCATGCCTTTACCGACATGCACGACTGGGGCGATATGTTGATCGATGCCGGGTTCGCTGAACCGGTGATGGACATGGAGCGCATCACGCTGACTTTTGCCAGCCCGCAGCGCTTGCTGCAGGAATTGCGTGAACTGGGCGCCAACCTCCATCCAGCGCGCTTCCCCGCGCTGCGTGGACGGCGCTGGCGCGATGCGCTGCATGCGGCGCTCGCCCGCGATCTTGCTGACCCCCAAGACGGCCAGCTCTCGCTGAGCTTTGAAATCGTCTATGGACACGCTTTCAAGGCCATGCCCCGTGTGCAGGTGGCCGCGCACAGTGCTTTCTCGCTGACCAAAATGCGCTCCATGCTGCGCACCAAGAAATAGCCGCTTTAATTGCCAGAGGAGGGTCTTGTCCTTGACATAAAGCAAGCTCAAGAACTAATCTGGGGGTTTTCCCTTGCTTTTCTGATCTGAAACAACCCGCGCTACAATCGCCAAGCGTATTTAGACGCCCATTGGAATGCCCAGGCGGCAGGCCAACGCGGTGGGCGAATCTGCCCGGTCGCAGGACCGGTTGTGTCGTTGTTGGAGCGTGAACCCGCGTGGGGGAGTCGCCGTGCACCGCTTGCATGAAGTGGGTGCGTCTGGGCGGACCGGGTCAACTAAGGCTTAGAAGCAAGTGAGAACTATGAAGCGCAATTTCAATAGGTTGGCCCACGCCCTGTTGCTGACGGGTACCTGGGCGGCAGGTTCCGCCTACGCCATTGGTGACCTGCCGGGCGGTCCCGCTGTTCACCAGCTCAATTTGACGCCGGCGGCGACGCGAATCGCCCAGGAGCTGATCGACCTGCACTGGATGATGCTCGTCATCTGTACGGTGATTTTCATCGCCGTTTTCGGGGTAATGTTCTATTCGATCTGGAAGCACCGCAAGTCGCAGGGTGCCAAGGCGGCGAATTTCCATGAGTCCGTCACCGTGGAAATTGCCTGGACGGTGGTGCCCTTTCTGATCATCATTGGCATGGCGCTGCCGGCCACCAAGGTGCTGGTGGCGCAGAAAGACACCACCAACGCCGACCTGACCATCAAAACCACGGGCTACCAGTGGAAATGGGGCTACGACTACATCAAGGGTGAGGGCGAAGGCATTGGCTTCATCTCCACGCTCGACAGCTCGCAGCGTGCCATGTCCAACAGCGGCGATGTCTCCAAGGCGTCTGACGACTACCTATTCCGTGTGGACAACCCGCTTGTGGTGCCTGTGGGCAAGAAGATTCGCATCATTACCACGGCCAATGATGTGATCCATTCGTTCGCGGTGCCTGCCTTTGGCATCAAGCAAGACGCCATCCCAGGGTTTGTGCGCGATACATGGTTCCGCGCCGAACGGGTGGGGGATTTTTACGGCCAGTGCTCCGAACTCTGCGGCAAGGAGCATGCGTATATGCCGATCCACGTGAAGGTGGTTTCGGCGGCAGACTACACCGCGTGGGTAGGTGGCGAGATGAAGAAAATGGCGGCCAAGCTGGACGACCCGAACAAGGTCTGGACGCTTGACGACATTCTGAAACGGGGTGAAAAGGTCTATGGATCGAACTGCGCGGCCTGCCATCAGGCCAACGGAAAGGGTGCGGGCCCGGTCAAGCCGCTTGATGGCTCGGCGATCGTGCGCGATCCCGACCATGCGCTCCAAATCCAGACCGTGCTCCATGGTGCAGCCAACGGGGCCATGCCGTCGTGGAAGCAACTCAGCGACACAGATCTGGCGGCGGTGATCAGCTACACCAAGAATGCTTGGTCCAACAAGACTGGGCAGCTCGTGCAGCCTGCTGAGATCGTCGCCCAGCGCAGCAAATAGTTCGCGCCCGCAAAGAGTTTTGAGGAATCCAACATGAGTGCAGTTCTCGACCCCACCGGGCATGTCGCCGGCCACGCAGCAGACGTCACCGACCACCACCACCGGCCGACCGGCTGGCGGCGCTGGCTGTTTGCCACCAACCACAAGGACATCGGCACGCTCTATCTGCTGTTTTCGTCCACCATGCTGATGGTAGGCGGCATTTTGGCGCTGCTGATCCGTGCCGAGTTGTTCAAGCCAGGTCTGCAACTGGTCAACCCCGAGTTGTTCAATCAGCTCACCACCATGCACGGCCTCATCATGGTGTTCGGCGCCATCATGCCGGCCTTCGTGGGCTTCGCAAACTGGATGATTCCGCTGCAGATTGGCGCCTCCGACATGGCGTTTGCGCGGATGAACAACTTCAGTTTCTGGTTGCTGGTGCCCGCTGCCGTCATGCTGGTGGCCGGATTCTTCATGCCCGGCGGTGCGCCTGCTGCCGGCTGGACGCTGTACGCGCCCTTGTCGCTGCAGATGGGCATGTCGATGGATTCGAGCATCTTCGCCCTGCACATCATGGGGGCGTCGTCCATCATGGGGGCGATCAACGTCATTGTCACCATTCTGAACATGCGTGCGCCTGGCATGACGCTGATGAAGATGCCCATGTTCTGCTGGACTTGGCTGGTCACGGCGTACCTGCTGATTGCCGTGATGCCCGTGTTTGCCGGCGCCATCACCATGACGCTGACCGACCGCCATTTCGGCACCAATTTCTTCAACCCCGCCGGCGGCGGCGACCCAGTGATGTTTCAGCACATTTTCTGGTTCTTTGGCCACCCCGAGGTGTACATCATGATCTTGCCGGCCTTCGGCATCATCAGCCAGGTCGTGCCTGCGTTTGCCCGCAAGAAGCTGTTCGGCTACGCCTCCATGGTGTACGCGGTGGCGGCTATTGCCATCCTGTCGTTCATCGTCTGGGCGCACCACATGTTCACGACGGGCATGCCGGTCACGGGGCAGTTGTTCTTCATGTATGCCACCATGCTGATCTCGGTGCCCACAGCGGTGAAGATTTTCAACTGGGTGGCCACGATGTGGCGCGGCTCGATGACCTTCGAGACGCCCATGCTGTTCGCGATCGGGTTTATTTTCGTGTTTGCCATTGGTGGCTTCACGGGTCTTATTCCCGCCGTGGCGCCGATCGACATCCAACTGCAGGACACCTACTACATCGTGGCGCACTTTCACTATGTGCTGGTGGCGGGGTCGCTGTTTGCCATGTTCGCCGGAGCCTACTACTGGTTGCCGAAATGGACGGGTGTCATGTATTCGGAGCGCCGCGGCCAGATCCACTTCTGGTGGTCGATGATTTCGTTCAACATCACCTTCTTCCCGATGCACTTCCTGGGGCTGGCGGGCATGCCGCGTCGCTATGCCGACTATCCCATGCAGTTTGCTGACTTCAACATGATCGTCAGCATTGGGGCGTTTGGCTTCGGCTTCGCGCAGGTGTATTTCTTCCTGGCTGTCGTTTTGCCTGCGATGCGCGGCCGTGGCGCACCAGCGCCGCAGCGCCCCTGGGATGGAGCAGAAGGACTTGAGTGGGAGGTGCCATCGCCCGCACCTTTCCACACCTTCGAAACCCCCCCGAAGCTGGACGAAACCGCTACCCGCGTGATCGCTTGACCATGGCCCTGACCCCTGAGCAGAAAAAAAGCAACCGCCGGCTGGGGCTGATCCTGGCGTCCATTGCGGCGGCATTCCTGGCAGGCTTCATCGTGAAGATGACGCTCCTGTCGCACTGAGCGTCAGACCATGAGCTCGCGCCGTGAAAATGTCCGCATGGTGGGCAAGCTGACCATCGTGGCGCTTGGCATGTTTGGCTTTGGGTATGGGTTGATTCCTGTGTACAAGCATATTTGCGAAGTGACGGGCATCAACATACTGGCGTTGTCTGAAAGCCAGGTTCCCGGCAACGCCCCCAGCGGCCGTGACGCACGCGTTCCCGGCAACACGCAAATCGACAAGAGCCGCACCATTACCGTCGAGTTCGATGCCAATGCCCGTGGGCCGTGGAGCTTCCACCCGGCGAAGCGCTCGCTGGAAGTTCATCCCGGGGAACTCACCACCGTGATGTACGAATTTCAGAATACGCAGAACCGGCGCATGTCGGCGCAGGCCATACCCAGCTATGCGCCACGGCAGGCGGCGCCCTTCTTCAACAAGGTGGAGTGCTTCTGCTTCAACCAGTACACGCTCGACCCAGGTGAAAAGAAGGAGTGGCCCGTGGCCTTCGTCATTGATCCGCGCTTGTCCAAGGATGTGAAGACGATCACTTTGTCTTACACCTTCTTCGAAGTGGGTGCTGGAGTGCCGCAAGCGCCCACTGCCTCGTTGGGCCTGGACACCGGTACGAAGGCGGGTTCATGAGCAAGAACACAGGCCAGGAAGTGTCTCCATTGGGGCGTGAGCGTTCGTTTTTGCGGAGTGTGAAAACGGTTGCCTGGGCGTTCCTGGGGCTGCGCAAGCGCACCGAGTACCAACGGGACCTTGAGAGCATCAACCCGCTGCATGTCATCGTGGTGGGAATTCTGGGTTTTCTCCTTCTGATCCTATCGCTGGTTGCGTTGGTGCATTGGGTGGTGTGAGGCGGCGTGGCCGCATTCGATACGCGTTACAAGATCAATAGAGAGAGCAGGAGCTGAAATGAGTGCAAGCACGCAGGGCGCAGTCCCGTACTACTTTGTCCCCGCAGAATCGCGCCATCCGATCATGGCGGCTGCCGGGCTGTTCTTTGTGATCCTGGGCGCCAGCCAATGGATCAATGGCCACGATTGGGGCAAGTATTCGCTGATTCTGGGACTGGTTTGGTGGTTGGCGGTGCTTTTCCAGTGGTTCCGGCAGGCAGCGCACGAGAGTGAGCGCGGCCTTTATGGCTACAAGGTGGACCTGTCGTACCGCTGGAGCATGAGCTGGTTCATCTTCTCCGAGGTGATGTTTTTTGGTGCGTTTTTTACCGCCTTGTGGTGGGCGCGTGCGCACTCGGTCCCCGCATTGGGAAACCTGGACAACGCCTTGCTGTGGCCCGATTTCAAGGCCGTCTGGCCCTCGCTGGCTGCCGGTGTCACGGCGTCGCCAGCCGGTATCGTCGAGCCCTTCCAGACGGTGGGCCCTTTCTGGCTCCCGACCATCAACACCGCGCTGCTGTTGAGCTCCGGCGTCACATTGACCATTGCCCACCATGCGCTGCGTGCGAACCACCGCGGCCGCACGATTGCCTTTATGTGGGTCACCGTGGTACTGGGCTTTGCCTTCCTGTGCGTGCAAGGCTATGAGTACCACCACCTGTACACCGAGCTCAATCTCAAGCTCACCTCAGGTGTTTATGGCTCCACTTTCTTCATGCTGACGGGGTTCCACGGTTTTCACGTGTTTCTGGGCATGCTGATGCTGCTGTTCATCACGCTGCGTCTGCAGAACGGACATTTCACGGCCGAACGCCATTTTGGATTTGAGGGCGCAGCCTGGTACTGGCACTTCGTGGACGTGGTGTGGCTGGGGCTGTATGCGCTGGTTTACTGGTTGTAGACGCCGGAGTTTCTAAAGAAAGGCGCCTCGCGGCGCCTTTCTTGTCACTGGAGAGGCACTCCAGTCGGTTGGATGTATCCCAATTTCCAGGCCAGCAGCAGGCAGACGAACAGCAGTATCGACAAAGCCACGCGCAGTGCCAGGGCCCAGACCATGCGCTGCCCGCGTTGCTTGTTGTCTTTGCCGTTGCGCATCATGAAGAACAGCGCTGCCCCAAGGCTGGCGAGAATGGCGAGAAAACCCAAGGCAACAAGTATCTTCATGAAAGCAATTATCCAGTGAGCACGGAAAATTTGTGGCGCACGCGCGCCGCGTTCTGGATCATCACCCTAGCCACCTGTGTGGGGGTCCTGGTCACAGCGGCCCTGGGTCGTTGGCAGCTCTCGCGCGTGGAGCAGAAGGAGGCGCTGGCGGCAGAAATGACAGCCCGCACCGGCGCTGTCGCACTCGAAGGCGAGCCCCTGCTGCAGGCACTTGCCCCGGTGCGCACCAGCAAGGAGCACGATGCCCTGCTGTACCGGCAGGTGCATCTGCGTGGGCGCTGGCTGCCCCAGTACACGGTGTACCTGGACAACCGTCCCATGGATGGCCGTCGGGGGTTTTATGTGGTGACGCCCTTGCAATTGGCGCCAGGGCCCCTGGTCGTACTCGTGCAGCGTGGCTGGATTCCGCGCAATTTTGAGAACCGTACCGCGCTTGCGCCCATAGAAACGCCGGCCGGGGAGGTCGAGGTGACGGGGCATTTGGCACTCGAGCCCGAGCAAGCGTATTCGCTGGGCAGTGACCAGACGGAACAGGGGTTTCTGCGTATCCGGCAAAATCTCACGCTTGGGGAGCTTCGCACGGAAACTGGCTTGCCGCTTGCGGCGCTGACCGTGGTGCAGGAGGGGGCGACTTCGCAGGGCCTGCTGCGCGACTGGGCGCCTATTTCCACCGGTGTAGAGAAGAATTACGGCTACGCCTTCCAATGGTTCGTCCTGAGTGGACTGATTCTGGGTTTATATGTCTGGTTCCAATTCGTCCGACCCCGCCGCCGTGCTTGAGCGCAGCAGTGCGCATCCGCTGGGCCTGACCGTGCACAACCTGCCCGTGGCAGGAGACGCAGTGCGCCAGTTCGAGGGGGACCGCCATGCCCGCTGGAAGCTGCTGGCGCTGCTGCTGGTGTGCGTGGCCCCGGTGGCGGCCTCCTATTTCACCTACTACGTCGTGCGGCCCGAAGGTCGGCGCAACTTCGGCATGCTGATTAATCCGCAGAAACCGATGCCTGCCCTCGCAACGACCGATCTGCAAGGCCATGCCGGCACTCTCACCGACTTGCGCAACCAGTGGTTGCTGGTCAGTGTGGCACCGGCTGCGTGCCCCAAGGATTGTCAGCAACGTCTGTATTTGCAGCGCCAACTCCGCGAAAGCCTGGGCAAAGAAAAGGACCGGGTTGACTGGGTGTGGCTGGTCACCGATGGTGCAGCCATACCTGAGACGCTGCACGACGGGATTGCCGCTGCAGAGGTACGCCGCGTGGATAAAGCAGCACTTTCGGCCTGGCTGGCGCCGCAAACGGGCCATGCCCTGGAGGAGCACCTCTATGTGGTCGACCCCATGGGCAATTGGATGATGCGCTTTCCCCCCAACATGGATGCGCCAGCTGCAGCACATGCCAAACGTGACATCGACCGCCTGCTGCGCGCTTCCGAAAGCTGGGACACGCCGGGGCGCCCGGAGCAGCCATGAACGTTTCCACGCCTCTGTACGATCTGGCACCGCTGCTGCGCATGCTGGCCGTGGGAGCGGCCATCGCACTGCTGCCGCTCTGCTGGGTACTGTGGCGCAATCGGGGGGCGCGCAAGGCGGGGCGCTGGCAGGCATTGGCGGTGCTCACGCTGTTTTTGACATTTGATCTGGTGCTGTTTGGGGCCTTTACCCGTTTGACCGATTCTGGTCTGGGGTGTCCCGATTGGCCCGGCTGTTACGGCAATGCAAGCCCTGTGGGCGCCCATGCCGATATTGCCGCCGCGCAGGCGGCGCTGCCCAGTGGCCCGGTCACCCATCGCAAGGCCTGGGTTGAAATGGTGCACCGCTATCTGGCGACCAGCGTGGGCGCCTTGATCACGGTCCTGGCCATCGGCGCATGGCGGGCGCGTTGGCGGTCTCGCCGGGCAGGCGGGGCCCTTGCGGTGAACGCACCCAGCCCCTTGTGGGCCACGCTCACTCTGCTGTGGGTCTGCGTGCAGGGTGCCTTTGGCGCACTGACGGTCACGATGAAGTTGTTCCCCGCCATCGTGACGTTGCATCTGGTGGGCGGGGTGCTGCTGCTGGCACTGCTGTGCGTACAGGCGGTGCGCCAAGGCGCCGTGCCGAGCGGCGCGTCTGTTTCGGTGCCCGTGCCCCAGGTGCACACGCTCGCCTGGTGGTCGCTGGGCATGTTGGCGGTGCAGGTGTTGCTGGGTGGTTGGGTGAGCACCAATTACGCGGTGCTGGCTTGCAGCAGTTTTCCCACTTGCCAGGGCAGCTGGTGGCCTGAAATGAATTTTTCCCAGGGCTTTACCCTGTGGCGGCCCCTGGGCATGACGGCGGATGGGCAGTTGATGGGCTTCCCGGCCCTGACCGCCATTCACTACACGCACCGTTTGTTTGCTTATGCCGTGTTCGTGGTGCTGGGCGTGCTGGCGCTGCGTCTGCATCGCGCGGGAGCCGGTCTTTTGGCTGTCCAAGCGCGCTGGCTGGCCGGGCTGCTGCTGCTGCAATTTGCGACGGGGCTGAGCAATGTGGTGCTCGATTGGCCGCTTCCGGCAGCAGTGCTGCACACCGGGGGGGCGGCAGCGCTGGTGCTGGTGCTGACCTGGATTGTCCAGACCCAGCGGCAAAGTCCGGCAATGGGAATGGTGCCCGCATTGCACTCCGTTCCGTGGGAGGCCCGCGCATGAGTACCGCCGCCTCCAGCACGCTGCGCGCGCCTTCGCGCGTGGCCCAGTACTACGCGCTGGCCAAGCCGCGTGTCATTCAGCTCATCGTTTTTTGCGCGCTGATCGGCATGGTGCTGGCTGTGCCCGGCCTGCCCACGCTGGCGCAACTGGGCACCATGGTCGTGGCGTGTTTTGGCATCTGGCTGGTGGCCGGTGCCGCCGCAGCGTTCAATTGCCTGGTGGAAAAAGGCATTGATTCGCGCATGAAGCGTACCTCCTGGCGGCCCACCGCCAAGGGCGAGCTGTCGGACAGGCAGGCGCTGCTTTTTTCGGCCGCCTTGGGCAGCATGGGCTCTCTGGTGCTCTACCTCTGGGTCAACCCGCTGACCATGTGGCTGACGTTTGCCACCTTTGTCGGCTATGCGGTGATCTACACCCTGGTGCTCAAACCGATGACGCCGCAGAACATCGTCATTGGTGGGGCCTCGGGCGCCATGCCGCCGGTACTGGGCTGGGCGGCGATGCGCGGCGACGTGGGGCCTGAGGCACTGATCCTGTTTCTCATCATCTTCCTCTGGACGCCGCCGCACTTCTGGGCGCTGGCGTTGTACCGCGTCGAGGACTACCGCAAGGCGGGCCTGCCGATGTTGCCAGTGACGCACGGCAATGCCTTCACGCGGCTGCAGGTGTTCTTGTATACACTGATTTTGTTTGCGGGCTGCCTCATGCCCTACATCTACGGCATGAGTTCGTGGATCTACCTGGTTGCGGCGGTCGTGCTCGGCACCGGTTTCTGCGGCTACGGATTTGCCTTGTGGCGGCACTATTCGGACGCTTTGGCTCGCCGCACCTTCCGTTTTTCACTCATTCACCTCAGTGCGCTGTTTGCTGCGTTGTTGGTGGATCACTATGTATTGTGACGCCTCATGCTCCGAAGAATTGCTCTCCGAATGATAGCTGTAAGCGCAATCAGCATAAGCGTTAGCGGTCTTTTTTCTGCTTGCTCCAAGAGTGCACCCGAATTTCGCGGTGTGGACATCACCGGTGCCGACTACGCGCGTGACTTTGCCTTGCCGGACCAGAATGGCCAGATGCGCAGCCTCAAGGATTTCGCTGGCAAGGTGGTGGTGGTGTTCTTTGGCTACACCCAGTGCCCGGATGTGTGCCCAACGACCCTGCAGGAGCTCGCCCAGGTCAAGCAGTCGCTGGGTGCGGATGGCGACAAGCTCCAGGCGGTGTTTGTCACCATCGACCCGGCGCGCGACACGCCGGAGCTGCTCAAGGCCTACATGGCCAACTTTGACCCGAGCTTTATAGCGCTGCGCGGCAGTGACGTGCAAACGGCCGCTACCGCCAAGGAATTCAAGATCTACTACAAGAAGGTGGATGGCCAGACGCCGGCAAGCTACACCATGGACCATTCGGCGGGCAGCTACCTCTTCGATCCGGCAGGGCGCCTGCGCATCTACAGCCGCTACGGCAGTGGCCCGGACGCCGTAGCGGCAGACGTGCGCAGTCTGCTGAAAGAGGCGAAATAACCTGCTGCGTCAGGGCGTTTCAGGCCGCAGCGCCGGCCGAGTGCGCGTGGGCCGAGCGGGCACGGGCTGGTGGCAGGTAGCGCGAGAGACCCAGGCCATCGGTGCGAATTTCCGGCGTGTGGTCCATGGCCAGGTCGGCCACCAACTTGCCCGAGCCGCAGGCCATGGTCCATCCAAGGGTGCCGTGGCCGGTGTTGAGCAGCAGGTTGGAATACGGCGTGGCACCGACAATCGGGGTGCTGTCGGGTGTCATGGGCCGAAGACCCGTCCAGAATTCAGCTTTGGGCAAGTCGCCACCCGGGAACAGGTCGCTCACCACCATCTCCAGCGTGGCGCGCCGGCGCGGGTTGAGCGAGAGGTCAAAGCCCGCCAGCTCCGCCATCCCGCCGACGCGGATGCGCTTGTCGAAGCGCGTGACAGCGACCTTGTAGGTTTCGTCCAGCACGGTGGACTGCGGTGCCAGCTCGGGGTTCAGCAATGGAACCGTCAGCGAATAGCCCTTCACCGGGTACACCGGCAGCTTGAGCCCCAGTGGCTCCAGGAAGCCGCGTGAATAGCTGCCAAAGGCCAGCACGTAGCGGTCGGCCGTGAGCACTTCGCCGCCCACCCGTACGCCGGTGATGCGATTGCCTTCGGTGACCAGCCCCTCGACCGTTTGATCGAAGCGGAAATCCACGCCCAGGCCGCGCGCCAGTTTGGCCAGTGCCTGCGTGAACATGTGGCAGTCGCCCGTCTCGTCATTGGGCAGGCGCAGCCCGCCGGTCAGGCGCTCGCGTGCCTGTGCCAATGCAGGCTCAACGGTGGTGAGCTGGTCGCGGTCCAGCAATTCGTACGGCACGCCGCATTCCTTCAGCACGGCCACGTCGCGCTGCACGGCATCGATCTGGGCCTGCGTGCGAAAGAGCTGCAGCGTGCCCTGGCTGCGGTGTTCGTAGGCGATGCCGGTATCCGCACGCAACTGGCGCAGGCACGTGCGGCTGTACTCGGCAACGCGCATCATGCGTTCCTTGTTGATCGCGTAACGATCGGCGGAGCAGTTCTTCAGCATGGCGGCCATCCAGCGCAGCTGGAACAGGCTGCCGTCTGGGCGGATGGACAGTGGCGCGTGCTTCTGAAACATCCACTTCATCGCCTTGAACGGAATGCCGGGCGCGGCCCAAGGCGTGGAATAGCCAGGCGAAACCTGACCAGCGTTGGCGAAGCTGGTTTCTTGCGCCACGCTGCTCTGGCGGTCGAGCACCACCACCTCGGCGCCCGAACGGGCCAGGTAATACGCAGTCGTGGTACCGATCACGCCACCACCGAGAACTATGACTTTCATCGCGCACTCCAAGATCAACAAGATTTATAGGAAGTTTATGGATAGCAGTTCCATAAATTTCACTTAAAAATGTGCCGTTAGCCAGAATTTCGGCTGAAATAGAGGGCTGTTTTGTTGCTGGACGCTTCAAATGGCTGAACTCGATCGCATTGACCGGAAAATCCTCGACATCCTCCAGCGCCAGGGGCGTATTTCCATGACCGATCTGGCCGAGCAGATTGGCCTGTCTACGTCGCCGTGTTCCGAGCGGGTGCGGCGCATGGAGCGCGACAAGGTCATCACCGGCTACCACGCCCGCGTGGACCCCGCCGCGCTCGGCAAAACGCTGCTGGTGTTTGTGGAAATCACGCTGTCGTCCAAATCGGGTGACGTGTTTGACAAGGTGCGCCAAGAGCTCTTGCACCTGCCCGAAGTGATGGAATGCCACCTGGTGTCCGGCAGCTTTGACTACCTTGTCAAGGCCCGGCTCGGCGGCATGAACGAATACCGCCATCTGCTCGGCGATATGCTGAAGAAACTCCCCGTCACCGCCCAGTCCCACAGCTACGTGGTGATGGAAGAGGTGAAGGAGAGCCAGGTCCTGCCGATGGACCGCTGAATGCCGTGGGGCGCTGCGGCGAGCGGCTCTATTGGGCGGTGATGTGGTGCGTACGAATCACGCTGCGGAGCCACTGCGCATCCACCTGCACGCGCCGCGCCAGACCTTCGGCTGTGGTGCCGGCGACTCGCCAGCCTTGCTGGAGCTGCTTGTTTGCGCGTGCGGCCTGGCGCGAAAGACATGCAGACATCAAAAGCCCCCACCACATGAAAAAGGCGCGCAACCGGTGAGGGTTGCGCGCCTTCTGACCCAAGTCGAATGGGCTCAGGCGTACTCGGCCAGGCTTTTCTTCATTTTCTTCATCGCGGCGACTTCAATCTGGCGAATGCGCTCGGCGCTGACGCCGTATTCGGCCGCCAGTTCGTGCAGCGTCATGCCGCCCGAGCCGTCGTCGTTCACGTTCAGCCAGCGCTCTTCTACGATGCGCCGGCTGCGCTCGTCCAGACCAATCAGCGCAGTGGCGATGCCATCGCTGGCCAGGGCGTCGCGCTGGCGCGATTCGATCATGGCGGTGGGCTCGTGCGCGGCGTCCGCCAGGTAGGCGATGGGGCCGAAAGCCTGCTCGCCATCGTCCGATGGCGCCGGGTCGAGCAGCACGTCGCCGCCCGACATGCGGGTTTCCATCTCCATCACCTCTTCGCGTTTCACGTTCAGCTGCGACGCCATCTGGTCGATCTCGCGCTCCGACAAGGTATTGCGGTGCGTGTCGGCGTCTTCTGCGTCGGCCTTGAAACCTTGCTTCATCGAGCGCAGATTGAAGAACAACTTGCGCTGCGCCTTGGTGGTCGCCACCTTGACCATGCGCCAGTTCTTCAGGATGTACTCGTGAATTTCGGCTTTGATCCAGTGCATGGCGTAGCTCACCAGGCGCACGCCCTGGTCGGGGTCGAAGCGCTTGACGGCTTTCATCAGCCCCACGTTGCCTTCCTGGATCAGGTCGCCGTGCGGCAGGCCATAGCCCAGGTACTGGCGCGAGATAGACACCACCAGACGCAGGTGCGACAACACCAACCGACCAGCGGCGTCCAGGTCGTTGTTCTCGCGCAGGCTGCGCGCAGCGGCCTGCTCCTCTTCGAGCGTCAGCAACGGCAGACGGTTGGCGGCGGAAATGTAGGCGTCCAGATTCCCCAGTGGCGGCACCAGCGCCCACGGGTTGGCCGGGGCCAGCGCGGTTGTTGCGGATCCAGAGGGGAGTTTCATTTGAGAATTCCTTTCGTCCATGGGCAAATATTAGCACTCTCTTGGAGAGACTGCTAACCGCCAAGTTCCCCAAATTGGTGTGGGACAAAACCGATAGTTGAAATTATGCTAAAAACACAGTCTTTCGCTTGATGGTATTGCGATGACAGCTATAAATATGATAGTGTCGCCCACCCGAATCACTGGCCTTGCGGTGTCAGCCGCGGCCCGCACAAAGAGCCTGGAATGAACCCGATCGACGCCACAGCCGAGGCCACAGCCGAGTTGTGTGCCGTGACCACCACCGTCGCCAGCGCCGAAGACGCTCGGCGATTGGCGCAGGCGGTGCTGGCGCAGCGCCTGGCCGCTTGCGTGCAGGTGGAGGCCGTGGTTTCGCACTACCGCTGGGCGGGCGTGCTGCGGGAAGAAGGCGAGCACCGGCTGGTGTGCAAGACGCTGCCGGCGGCGGTGCCGCAACTGCTCGGTTTGCTGCGCGCCCTGCACCCGTACGACTTGCCCGAACTGGTGGTGCAGAGGCTGCTGGCTACGGTGGAATATGCAGACTGGGTGCGGCGGGAGGTTGCTGCGTAGAGGCTTCCTGGGCCTGCCGGGCCTCCTGGGCCTTCAGGTCAGCAGTGCCAGCGCAAACTCGCGCGCGCTGAAGGTCTCCAGGTCTTCGAGCTTCTCGCCTACGCCGATAAAGTACACCGGCAGCGGGCGCTCCTGCGCGATCGCCGCCAGCACGCCGCCCTTGGCGGTGCCGTCGAGTTTGGTGACGATGAGGCCGGTCAGCTGCAGCGCGTCGTCGAACGCGCGCACCTGGGCCAGCGCGTTCTGGCCGGTGTTGCCGTCAATCACCAGCAGCACCTCGTGCGGTGGCTGGCCCATTCCCGCGGCGCCCGGTGCGTTGCCCGCCTTGATGATGGTGCGCTTGATCTTGCGCAGCTCTTCCATCAGGTGCAGCTGGGTGGGTAGGCGCCCAGCCGTGTCGATCAGCACCACATCCTTGCGGCGCGCGCGGCCGGCGGTGACGGCGTCGTAGCTCACGGCGGCGGGGTCGCCGCCCTCCTGGCTGATGATTTCCACCGTGTTGCGGTCGGCCCAGACGCCGAGCTGCTCGCGCGCTGCCGCGCGGAAGGTGTCGGCTGCCGCCAGCAGCACGCTGGCGCCGGCCTGCGCCAGATGGCGCGTGAGCTTGCCGATGGAGGTCGTCTTGCCCGCGCCGTTGACGCCCGCCACCATGATGACCGTCGGCGTGAATTCGCCAATCACCAGGGGTTTCTCCAGTGGGCGCAGCAGCTCGGTGAGCGCATCGGCCAACAGCCCTTTGACGGCGGCGGGGTCGGTGGTGCGGGTGTCCTTCACCCGGCGCTTGAGGTCGGCCAGCAAGCGCTCGGTTGCCTTGACGCCGGTATCGGCCATCAGCAGGGCTTCTTCGAGTTCCTCGTACAGCGCCTCGTCGATGCGGGTGCCCGTAAAGACGGTGGCGATGCTGGCACTGGTTTTGCGCAGGCCGCCGCGCAACCTGTCCATCCAACCCATCCGGGGAGCGGCGGGTGGGGTCGCGGATTGGGGCGATTGAGGCGTTTGGGCGGCCGCAATGTGGGGGATTGCACTTTCGGCGAATAGACCGGTGGTCGCTTCGGGCGCGAAGGCGGGTACTGCAACCGCCGGGGTCTGTTCAGGGGCAGGCGCGGCGCCAGGAGTTGGTTCGGGCGCAGGTGCAGGCGCCAGCGCGGGCACAGCGTGCGGGCGGGCAAACGGATTGCGCAGCCAGCCGCGAGGGCCAGCCGGTGCGGGGGCATCGTCCTTGTCTTTGCCGGGCAGGGCAGGAGGCGCCTCTGGCGGCCGGGGTTGCGCCTCGACAGCGTCGGTTGCATCGGTTGCCATGGGCCTGTCCGCCGCAACGTGTGGCGCTGCCACTGGCACAGGATCGCTCGCGCGCGCTCCCAGGCCTGGTTCAGACGCCGCGACCTGCGCAGCGTCCACAGCGGCATTGGGTGTTGCCGCAAGCTTGGGGGCTTCGGCGGGGGTGGCCGGGGGGACCGGCTTTTTCTTGAAAAAACTGAACATTTCGCCGCTTCTTAGAATCAGCCATTCTATGAAACGCATCTTCACTGCTTTGGGCCTGGCGCTGTGCGCCGCAGGTTTCCTCCCCGCGCACGCCGCCACCACGCAAGCCACCCCCGTGGTGGCGCAGGCAGTGGCCCCCTCACAATTCACGCTGGCCAATGGCATGCAGCTCATCGTGCAGCCCGACCGGCGCGCGCCCACGGCGGTGCACATGGTCTGGGTGCGGGTGGGGTCGATGGACGAAGTCGATGGCGTCAGCGGCGTCGCGCATGTGATCGAGCACATGATGTTCAAGGGCAGCGAGAAGTTGGCGCCGGGCGAGTTCTCGCGCCGCGTGGCGGCTCTGGGCGGGCAGGAAAACGCCTTCACCAGCCGCGACTACACCGGCTACTACCAGCAGATTCCGGCGAACAAGCTCGAAGACGTGATGCGCCTCGAATCCGACCGCTTCGCGCACAACCAGTGGCCGGACAAAGAATTCAGGCACGAGCTTGAAGTGGTGAAGGAAGAGCGCCGCATGCGCACCGAGGACCAGCCGCGTGCCCTGCTGTCCGAGCAGCTCTATGCGGCGGCCTTTATCGCCTCGCCCTACCACCGACCGGTGATAGGCTGGATGAGCGACCTCGACGCCATGGCGCCCGACGACGTTCGCGCCTTCTATCGCAAGTGGTACGTGCCGGCCAACGCCGTGGTGGTGGTCGCCGGCGACGTAGACCCGCAGCAGGTGCTGGCGCTGGCGCAAAAAACCTACGGTGCTATTCCCGCGCGCGCCGTGCCCACGCGCAAGCCGCGCACCGAGCCGCAGCAAATGGGCATGCGGCGCATCGAGGTCAAGGCCCCGGCCGATCAGGCCTATGTGGCGCTGGCGTACCGGGCGCCGTCGCTCCATTCCCTCACCGAACCCACCGCCAGTGACCGCGACGCGTTGGCGCTGCTGCTGCTCTCGGGCGTGCTCTCGGGCTACGACGGCGCGCGCCTGGAGCGTGGCCTTACCCAGGGGCCGGACCGCGTAGCCGACAGTGCCAGCAGCGGTGCCTCGGTGTTTGGCCGGGGGCCGTCGCAGTTCTACCTCTCCGGCGTGCCGGCCACTGGCAAGACGGCGGCGCAAGTCGAAGCCGCGCTGCGTGCCGAAGTGGCACGTGTGGCCAAGGAGGGCGTGAGCGAGGCCGAACTCACCCGCGTCAAGACCCAATGGATTGCCAGCCGCGTGTACGACCGCGATTCGCTGCAGAACCAGGCCAGCGAGCTGGGCAGCAACTGGGTGCAAGGCCTGCCGCTGGATGCGGAAGACCGGCTGCTGACCTTGCTGCGCGGCGTACAGCCCAGCGAGGTGCAAAGCGTGGCGCAGCGCTACTTCGGGGACGACCAGTTGACGGTGGCGACGCTGCTGCCCCAGCCGGTGGCACCCGGAACGCGCAAGCGCCCAGCGGGTGACGCCGGCGGCGCCATTCACTAAGCCCACGCCGCTACCCGCACTTTCAGGACGGTTTCTATGAACGCTATTAAAAAAATAGCTGCTCGCGCTTGTGCAATAAGCGCTGGAGTGGTTTTTTACTCACAATCTGCCTGGGCGTTGCTGCCGATCGAGCATTGGGTCGAGCCCAGCGGTGCGCAGGTCTGGCTGGTGCAAAGCCCAGCGCTTCCCATGGTGGACGTGCAGGTCGATTTCGACGCCGGCAGCCGGCGCGACCCGGCGGCGCAGGCGGGCCTTGCCAGCGCTGCGGCCGACATGGTCACCAAGGGCGTACGCGCTGCGGGTGATGCACCGGCGATTGATGAAAACGCGCTCGGCGAGGCCTGGGCAGACCTCGGTGCCTCGTTTGGCGCCGGGGCCGATAGAGACGCCTTCAGCTTTTCGCTGCGTTCCCTGACCGACGCACCCCTGCTGGCGCGCGCCGCAGAGCTCGCCTCGCGCCAGATCGGCCAGCCTGCCTGGCCTGAGGACGTCTGGCAGCGCGAGCGCTCGCGCTGGAGTGCGGCGATCCGCGAATCCGACACCCGCCCTGGCACTGTGGCGGGCAAGGCGTTTGCCACGGCGGTGTATGGCACGCACCCCTATGGCCAGCGGCCAACGGCCGAGACCGTCTCGAAGATCGAAGTAGCCGACCTGCGCGCCTATGCCGAGCGCAGCCTGCAGGCCTGCCGCGCCAAGGTGTCCATCGTCGGCGCGGTCTCGCGCCCGCAGGCGCAGACATTGGTGAGCACCTTGCTGGCCCACCTGCCCAGCGGTGCGCCCTGCGCTGCGCTGCCTGCCGTACCGGCGGTGCAGCCGCTTGCAAAGGCCGAGGAAATCGACATTCCCTTCCAGTCGGCACAGGCCTATGTGCTCATCGGCCAGCCCGGCTTCAAGCGCAGCGATCCGGATTTCCTCGCGTTGCTGGTGGGCAACCACATTCTGGGCGGTGGGGGTTTCACCTCGCGCCTGACGGAGCAGGTGCGTGAAAAGCGCGGCCTGAGCTACAGCGTCTCCAGCCAGTTTGCGCCGGGCTTGAACGCCGGCGCCTTTGTCGTGAGCCTGCAGACACGCCCCGACCAGGCGGCCGAAGCGCTCAAGGTGTCGCGCGCTGTGCTCGAGCGTTTCGTCGCCGAAGGCCCCACCGAGGCCGAGCTCAAAACCGCCAAGGACAACCTGATTGGCGGCTTTGCCCTGCGCATCGACAGCAACCGCAAGCTCCTGGGCAACGTGGTGAACATTGCCACCAATGGCCTGCCGCTCGACTACCTCGACGGCTGGACCGACCGCGTGGCCGCGCTCACCGTGGCCGACGTGCGCGCCGCCATGGCGCGCAAGCTCCAGCCCGATCGCATGGTCACCGTGGTGCTGGGGGCGCAGCCTTGAAGCGCCCCGCGCCGGGCGCCGTGCGCGCCAAGCCCGCCGCTGCACCGGGTGAAGTGCGCATCATTGGTGGCCAATGGAAGCGTACGCGCTTGCCGGTGGCGAAACTCGAAGGCCTGCGCCCCACGCCCGACCGCGTGCGCGAGACGCTGTTCAACTGGCTGGGTCAGGATCTGGGCGGCTGGCGCTGCCTGGACGCATTTGCCGGCACTGGCGCGCTCGGCTTTGAGGCCGCCTCGCGCGGCGCGGCCTCGGTCCAGCTGGTGGAAAGTGAGCCGGTGCTGGTGGCGCAGCTGCATGCCTGGCAGCAGCGCCTGCAAGCGGCTGCCGTGCGCGTGCAGCGTGGTGACGGCGTGGCTGCGCTGCGCCAGAGCGCGCCGGCCAGTCTGGATGCGGTCTTCCTGGACCCGCCTTTTGGCAGCGCGCTCTTTGAACCGGCCCTGCGCGCGGCGGTGGCAGCGCTGGCGCCGCAGGGGTTCATTTACCTGGAAGCCCCAGAGCGCTGGAGCGACGAAACCCTGGCGGACCTGGGCCTTGCGCTTCACCGCTACTTGCGCGCCGGCGCGGTGCACGCGCATTTGCTCCTAAAAATATAGCTGCTTGCGCATACAGGATAAGCGCTACAGCCAAATTTTGCTTGAAGTTTGGCGCTGTATCCGGCGGCTGCTTGGCGTCCATAATGGTTCGTCGCACGCAGACTGCAGTGCGCAGCCGTTGAAAGAAGCCCATGACCCAGAAAAACGTCATTGCCGTCTACCCAGGCACCTTTGACCCCATCACGCTCGGCCACGAGGACATCGTGCACCGGGCGACGCAGCTCTTTGGCACGTTGATCGTGGCGGTGGCGGCTGGCCACCACAAAAAAACGCTGTTCAGCCTGGAAGACCGCCTGGCCATGGTGCGTGAGGCCGTGGCGCCCTATCCGCAGGTGAGCGTGGCGAGCTTCGACGGCTTGGTGCGCGACTTTGTCGTGAACAACGGCGGCAAGGCCATGGTGCGCGGCCTGCGCGCCGTGACCGATTTTGATTACGAGTTCCAGCTCGCCGGCATGAACCGTGCGCTGATGCCCGAGGTCGAAACGGTGTTCCTCACGCCGGGCGACAAGTTCCAGTTCATCAGCAGCACCTTCGTGCGCGAAATTGCGCTGCTGGGCGGCGAGGTCGAAAAATTCGTCTCGCCCGGCGTGCTGGCGCGCCTGATGCAAAAGAAGCGAGATCAGACGTCGCCGAACCTTGCGTAAAAAAACCCGCCGAAGCGGGTTTTGGATTCTGGCTCGAAAAAATTACGGACGAACCACGATGTTGTTGCGCACGTCGCGCACGTTCTTGGTGGTGCGGGCGATTTCGGCTGCAGTGTCTTTCTCATGTTGCGACTTGGCAAAGCCCGAGAGCTGCACCGTGCCGTTCAGCGTTTCCACGCTGATCGAAGTTGCGGCCACCGATTTGTCCTCGGCCATCTTGGCCTTCACGGCCGTGGTGATGCCGGCGTCGTCCACGTAGGAGCCTACGGTTTCCTGGTGGCGCGCCACCGAGCAGCCGGTGGAGAGGACGGTGATACCGGCAATGGCGGCAAAGGCGAGGGCGCGTGCGTATTTCATGGTTTTTCCTTGGAAGTTGGTGTGGAACACTGGTGCTGGGGAACATGCAGCCGGTCGATCTGTTGCACCTCCCGGATCGGACCGACTGTGGGGGGGAAAAGGGAAAAGCGAGGGCTTACTGGTCGAGCCAATCGCGGATTTCGTCGGCATGCTCCTCCTCGTCGCTGAGGATTTCTTCGAGCATGCGCCGCGTGGTGGGGTCTTTGTCGCCAATCAGGTTGATCATCTGGCGGTAGGCCTCGACGGCAATGCGCTCGGCCGCCAGGTCGGCGCGCAGCATGGTTTTCAGATCGGTGGAATCGTCGTAGTCGGCATGGCTGCGCTCCTCAATGCCCTTGGGCGAGAAGTCGGGTTCGCCACCCAGCTGCACGATGCGCCGGGCGAGCAGGTCTGCGTGGCCGGATTCTTCATCGGCATGCACCAGCAGTTCTTCGGCAATGGCGGGCGATGCCAGGCCATGGGCTGTGAAATGGTGGCGCTTGTAGCGCAGCACGCAGACCAGCTCGGTCGCCAGCGCACCGTTGAGCAATTTGACAATCGACTCGCGGTACGGGCTTGACGCGGGCGTTACCGCGCCGCGGTCAAGCTCCTGGGTAGCGGCGGCGCGCAAGGCGGTGTGGTCGAGTTCCAAGGTGGTGCTGTTGGTCTTCTTGCTCATGGGGTTCCCTTCTTGGCTGGTCACGAGGCGGGCAAGTCGGGCTTGGCCGCGGCGGTTGTGGGCTGTCGGTCGCGTCAGTCGCGTCGGCCGCGCGTGGCGAGAATGAGCAGTGTGGCAAGCGCCGCGCCGCTGCCGAAGGCAATCAGCATGGATTTGGCGGGTTGATCCACCACGTAGCGCGTGGTGGCCTGGCTGTAGTTGTCTACCTGCTGGCGCAGGCGCTCGCTGGTGTGCGCGCAGTAGTTGATGCTGCGTTCTGCCAGGGCCTGGGCCTTGGCGGCAAGCTCGTTGATCGTGGGGTCGATGTCGTCCCGCATGGAGTCCACGGCGGCCGCAGCCCGGTCCAACTGGGTGTTTGCTGCATTGCGCGTTGCGTTCACGGCGTGCTGTGCGCTCTGCAAGGTGGCGTCTGCGGTGTTGCGTAGGGCGTCAGCCGTGCGATCCGTGGCCTGGTTGATTTTTTCGGTGACCTGTTGCGGGTTCATGTCGGTTTCCTATAGGGGGTGGCGCTGGAGTAGGGCGAAATACCGTTATCCGCGCCGAAACAAGCTTGCCACGAACGTGAGCACTGCGAGCACGACAAAGATGAAGAACAATATCTTGGCGATGCCCACAGCGCCGGCAGCGATGCCACCAAAGCCGAACAAGGCGGCGATGAGCGCAATGACAAGAAAGACAACGGCGTAGTGCAGCATTTTTTAGCTCCTGTTTCAGTGTCGCGGTGCGATTGGGCGGGTGTGCGTTGAAGGTTTCAACACAGTTGTCGCTACTCTAAGCGTGCGGCCACCAGCGGGCTGCAAGGTGCGGTCGCCACGCACCGTCAGTTTGCAGGGGGGTGGTTGTGTAGGTGTAGACCTACAAAAATCGCACGACGGCCGCAGGATGTGACGCCGCCAGGGAGGCGCAGCAGCTCAGATGGCGTTGGCCTGCGCAGGGACCGCAGGGACCGCAGGGACAATGGGAATCACGGCAGAAACCAGTGTCCCCGTGTCCGGTGCCGAGGTAATGGTCAACCGCCCGCCTGCCGCTTCGACCCGGTGGCGCATGCCCAGGAGGCCATGGGCGTTGCTTCGGACGTTGGCCTCCGCAAAGCCAATGCCGTCGTCGCGAATCTGTACGGCGATGTGCGTGGGGTGGTTGTGCACCGTGACCAGCACATGCTGTGCGCGGGCGTATTTGGCAATGTTGTTGAGCGATTCCTGGACCATGCGGTAGATCGTGAGATTCGTTGCATCGGGCAGCGTGACCGGCTCCACGTTGATTTGCACATCAAGGTTGGCACGCTCGGCGAATTCACGCGTGAGAATTTCGAGCGCCGCCGTCAAGCCCAGGTTCGAGAGCGAGGAAGGACGCAGGTCTTCGATGATGCGGCGCTTGAGGGCAATCACCCCATTCAGGGATTCGGTCAAATGCTGGAGCCGTTCTGCCACTTCGGGGCCCGCGGTCGCCGTGCGGGACTTGAGGCGTGCCACGTCGAGTTTTGCCGCTGTCAGCAGGGCGCCAAGTTCATCGTGGAGTTCGCGCGCAAGGTGCCCGCGCTCTTCCTCACGCACGACCTGCAAGTGCCTGGCCAGCTCGGAGAGCGTTTCAGTGCGCGCGCGCACCAATCCTTCGAGCCGTGCACGCTCGGCCTCGAGCAACACCTGTTCGCGTTCCGTCGCCTTTTGCAGCGCCGTGGTCTGGCGCAAATACATGGCAAACGCCAGCAGGCCAATGGCACTCACCGCAGAAATTCCCAGGCGCGAGAGCAACAGCGACTGGCGAATCTTGCCTCGGTCCTGCAACGTGGCCAGCGTGGTGAAATCGATGAGGGCTTTGGCGTGTTGGCGAATGGCCTCCATGTTTTCGAGGCCGACGTCGGTCGAGAGCACAAACTTCCAGGCATCTTCGTTGCCCTCGCGGCGCAGGCGCAGGCTCAGGTTCATTTCCGACAGCTTGCGTGAGACCTGGCGCGAGAGCTGTGCGAACTCCGCAAGATCGGCCTGCGAGCCGATCACCATGATCCGCAATTGGTCCAGGTTGGTATTGACCGTGGAGATGGCCTGGTCGTAGGGCGCCAGGTAGCGCTCGTCGCCCGTCAGCAGATAGCCCCGGTGCCCTGTTTCTGCGTCCAGCATGTTTTGCAGCAATTGCATGACCGAATCGCGCAGGGCCTGGGTGCGTTCAACCTGTTCAAGTGCGGCGACGGAGCTGCGAAACCCGATTTCGTTGATGGCCAAGAGCGCCAGGGTGGCCGCTATCGCAATCGGCAGGCTGAAGGCAAATTTCTTCAATTGAGACCATTGCATGGAAAATGTCCTAAAGACGGTGGTCACAATATCAAATTCCGGATAATGATCTGCACGCGCACCCTGAGGGCAGTCAGCTCCAGATGGTTGCCATTCAAACCAAAAAACAGGCCGCCAGCAGGTGGGCAGAAAGACGCAGCATGATCAATATCGGCATTGTCGATGACCACGCAATTGTTCGCTCGGGCTTGCGCCAGTTCCTCTCGGAACATGTAGACCTGCGCGTCGTGGGCGAGGCGGGCAATGGGCGCGAGGCCATCGATCTGGTGCGCAACCACGAAATCGATGTGTTGCTGATGGACCTTGCCATGCCCGGCCAGAGCGGCCTGGATGCGCTGGCCATGCTGCGCGCCAAGGCCCCGGAGATGGGGATCCTGATACTCAGCGGCTATCCCGAGGAGCACTACGCCATTTCGCTCATTCGCCAGGGTGCGAGCGGCTACCTGAACAAGGAATGCGAGCCCAAGGAGATTGTCGAGGCGATTCGCACCATTGCCCTTGGCCGCCGCTACCTGACCCCCGCCGTGGCCGAACTGCTGGCACAGCAACTCAACCGCAAGGACGATGCACCGCCGCACGAGCAGCTCTCGGAGCGCGAGTTCCAGGTGTTCTTGAAGTTGGCGCGCGGGGAGACGGCGGGAGACATCGCCAAGGATCTGTCGCTCAGCGTGAAAACCGTCAGCACCTACCGCACGCGCCTGATGGAAAAAATGGCGCTCAGCTCCAACAGCGACCTGACCTATTACGCGCTGAAAAATCGTTTGATCGACTGACCTGCGCGGCTGCCGGCGCAGGGTGCACTGACGGCTGCGCCGCGGTGCCGTGCACTCAGGAATGAGGGTATGCAGTGTCAGCATCAAGGCTGTCGGCCTGCGAGATGCAGTAATCCACCAGAGCGTCTATTTCGTTGGATTTGTCGAATACCGCGTCTACGCCCAGTTGTGCGCAGCGCATGCGCACGTCGGGGGTGGCGTAGTTGCTCAGCACGACCACCCGCTGGTGCGGCTTGCGCTCATGGCAGGCCGCCAATATTCCCAGACCGCTGCCCTGGCGCAGGAAAAGGTCGATGATGGCCAAGTCCCACTCGGAGCTGTGGTGTGTGAGCCAGGCCTTGCCGTCGTCTTCCGTCTCGGCCACTCCGACCGGCTCAATGGCGGCAAGCTCTTCCAGCGTCCCGATCAGGTTCTCCCGGATGGTGGCGTTGTCTTCGACGATGTAGGTTTTTAATTTCACTGTCGGCAGGTCCGGTGAGGCAGAAGCGCATGACCCGTGGGGGCAGTGTACGTAGCGAGTGGCGCTGATTCTGCCAGCGTGCACACGCGTCTGGCGTAGGCACGCTCCTACGTGCAGCCCGCGCACACGGGGCAGGCCGGGTCGCGCAGGGTGCGCATGCTGCTCCACTCCATGGAGCGCCCGTCCAGCATCCACAAGCGCCCCGCCAGAGATTGGCCGGTACCCACCAGAAGTTTGAGCGCTTCTGCTGCTTGCAGAGCGCCCACCACGCCCACAAGGGGGGCAAATATGCCGAGTGTGGAGCACGCTTCTTCCTCGAAGTGCGCGTCCGGAGGAAACAGGCAGGCGTAGCAGGCCGTGTCGGCCACGCGTTGGTCCACTACCGTGATCTGGGCGTCAAACCGTATCGCCGCGCCGGCCACCAGCGGGCGCGCATGCCGCACACAGGCGGCGTTGACCGCCTGGCGTGTCGCGTAGTTGTCGCTGCAATCGAGGACCACGTCGGCGCCGGGGACCAGCTCGTCCAGCAAACCAGCGTCCACGCGCTGCTGCAGGGGCGTGATCTGCACGTCCGGGTTGATCTCCTGCATGGCCTGGGCCGCCGACACCACCTTGGGCAGGCCCACGCGCGCACTGGTGTGTGCGATCTGCCGCTGCAGGTTGGTGAGATCGACCGTGTCGTCGTCCACCAGCGTGATGCGTCCCACGCCTGCGGCCGCGAGGTAGAGCAAGGCGGGAGAGCCCAGTCCGCCGGCGCCGATCACCAGGGCGTGGCTGGCCATGATCCGCTCCTGTCCCTCAATGCCGATGTCATCGAGAAGAATATGGCGCGAATAGCGCAGGAGTTGGTCGTCGGTCATGGCAGTGCGGTGAGGCTTCCAGGGGCAAAGCAAAGGCTGGTCAGCCCAGAGGCTGCCAGCCTGCGTGACATCCCTAAAAAAATCAGTTGGCCTTGGCCTCTTCCTTGCGCTCGGTTTGCGTCTTGCTCACCAGTACCGGCTTGCCACGCAGCTGGTTCAGGGCTTGCTGCAGCGGGAAATCCTTGTCGGCACCGAATTCGGGTATGCGGCGTTCGGCAAGCGTCTTTTTGGACTCTTCTTCGAGCCGCTTGCGGGCTACTTCGCGTGCTTCTTCGCGGGCCTTGTCTTCGACTTCGGCGCCCTGACCGCTGCTCAAATGCTTGACCAGATCGGCTTCGCGCATGCGCAGGGCGGCGAACAGGTTGCCTTCGGCGGTTTCGTCGATCAGCACGTCGGGCACGATTCCCTTGGCCTGGATGGACTTGCCGCTGGGCGTGTAGTAGCGCGCGGTGGTGAGCTTGATGCCGGTGTCCGGGCCGAGAGGCCGCACCGTTTGCACCGAGCCTTTGCCAAAGGTCTGGCTGCCCATGATGATGGCGCGCTTGTTGTCCTGCAGCGCGCCAGCCACGATTTCGCTGGCCGAGGCGGAGCCCTCATTCACCAGCACCACCAGAGGGACGGTCTTGAGTCCGGCGGGCAGGCCCCGCAGTGGGTCGCCCTGGCGCGCGTAAAACTCGGGGGCGGCCTTGTAGGTGGCCTTGCTCTCGGCCAACTGGCCATTGGTGGAGACGACCGTGGTGTCAGCGGGCAGGAAGGCCGAGGCAATGGCGACGGCGCCATCGAGCAGGCCGCCGGGGTCATTGCGCAGGTCGAGCACCATGCCTTTCATCTTCGGGTCTTGCTTGTAGAGCTCTTGCGCCTTCTGAACGAAGTCTTCGACGGTGCGGTCCTGGAACTGCGATACCCGGATCCATCCGTAACCAGGGTCCATGATCTTGCCCTTGACCGACTGCGTCTTGATCTCCTCGCGCGTGATGGTCACCGGGAAGGTGCGGCTTTCGTCCTTGCGCAGGATGGTCAGCGTCACCTTGGTGTCGGGCTGACCACGCATGCGTTTGACGGCTTCGCTCAAGGTCAGGGTCTTGACGGGCGTGTCTTCGATCTTGGTGATCAGGTCATTGGTCTTGAGGCCGGCGCGGAAGGCGGGGGAGCCTTCAATGGGCGAGACGATCTTGATCAGGCCATCTTCCTGCGTGATCTCGATGCCCAGCCCGACAAAGCGGCCCGTTGTGCCTTCGCGGAATTCGGCAAATGACTTCTTGTCGAAGTACTGCGAATGCGGGTCCAGGCTGGAAACCATGCCCGAGATGGCGTCGGTAATCAGCTTTTTGTCGTCCACCGGCTCCACGTAGTCGGTCTTGATCAGGCCGAACACGGCGGACAGCTGCTGGATTTCCTCCAGAGGCAGTGGCGACATGGCACCACGTGCCACCGTCTGCAAAGACACCGTCGTGAGTGCCCCGGCCAATACGCCAATCGCCACCCAACTCGTGATTTTCAGTTTTTGACCCATACAGCCCCTTTTACCGATTCAATATACACCGTGCTGCCTTGGAAGCGCCTGAGTCGCCAGGGTTCCCGACCAGCGTGCGGGAAAACCCGCTCAGCCCTTGCCCTGGGACGCCACGGCGGCGGCAGCCTTGGCTGCGGCCTCGGCGTCGCCCAGGTAGTAGCTGCGCAGGGGCTTGAGATTCGCGTCCAGTTCGTAGACCAGCGGGATGCCGTTGGGGATGTTCAGCCCCACGATATCGGCGTCGGAGATGCCATCGAGGTACTTGACCAGCGCGCGAATCGAATTGCCGTGCGCGGCCACCACCACGCGCTGGCCCGACCGAATGGCGGGTGCCAGCGTGTCGTTCCAGAACGGCATCACCCGTGCCACCGTGTCCTTGAGGCACTCGGTGAGCGGCACTTCGCCCTCGGCCAGGCCCGCGTAGCGCAGGTCGGAGCGCTCGCTGCGCTCGTCGGCGGCGTCCAGCGCGGGCGGGGGCGTGTCGTAGCTGCGGCGCCAGATGAGGACTTGGTCGTCGCCGTATTTTTTGGCGGTTTCGCCCTTGTTCAGGCCCTGCAGCGCGCCATAGTGGCGCTCGTTCAGGCGCCAGCTCTTGGTCACGGGCAGCCATTGGCGCTCCATGGCGTCCAGGCAATGCCACAGCGTGTGGATGGCGCGCTTGAGCACGCTGGTGCAGGCGAGATCGAACTCGTAGCCTTCTTCACGCAGCAGCCGGCCGGCGTTTTTGGCCTGCTCGATGCCGGTGTCCGTCAGGTCCACATCGGTCCAGCCGGTGAAGCGGTTGTCGAGGTTCCAGGTGGATTCACCGTGGCGAATGAGTACGAGCTTGTGCATGGAAGGCCTGGGTGCGAGCGGGTCAAAACCATACATTCTAAAATTGACCGGTTTGCAACCCAAGGATTCCTGTGACTTTCTTTCTCGATAACTGGTATCTGTTCGTAATGGCCATCGCCTCGGGGGGCATGCTGCTGGTGCCGATGTTCAAGGGCGGCATGCCCGGCGGGCTGGCGCCTGCGGGCGCCGTGCAGCTCGTCAACCGGGAGAAAGGCGTGCTGATCGACGTCTGCAGTGCCGACGAATATGCCGCTGGCCACGCCGTAGGGGCGCGCAACGCCCCGCTGGCCGATTTCGAGGCACGCCTGCCGGCGATGGTCAAGAACAAGGCGCTGCCGGTCGTGCTGCTGTGCGCCAGCGGTGCCCGCGCCAATCGCGCTGCAGCGGTGGCGCGCAAACTGGGGTACTCCAACGTGCAAGTGCTCGCCGGGGGGCTCAAAGCCTGGCGTGCTGCCAACCTGCCGGTTGAAAAATCCTGAAAAATGAAAGGACTCCCATGCAAGCCGTGAAGATGTACACCACCGCCGTTTGCCCTTACTGCATCCGGGCCAAGCAGCTGCTCAAGGCCAAGGGTGTCGAGACGATTGAGGAAATCCGCGTCGACACCGACCCGCAAGCCCGCGTGCACATGATGGAGATCACCGGCCGGCGCACCGTACCGCAAATCTTTATTGGCGACACCCATGTGGGTGGCCACGACGACCTGGTGGCGCTCGATAGCCGGGGCGAGCTGATGCCCTTGCTGGGCGCGGCATAATCCTGCCCCATGTGCCTGCTGCGGGAGTTGCTCCTGCCGCGGGTTTGTTTTTGGGCCTGCCGCTCCTGGCCAGGCCCGGTTTGAGCTGAAAGCAAGCACACCATGGCCGACAACGACACCCCCATCTTCCAGATCCAGCGCGTCTACCTCAAGGACATGTCGCTTGAGCAGCCCAATTCGCCGGGCATCCTGCTCGAAGCCGAGCAGCCCAGCGTGGACATTCAGCTCGGCGTGGAAGCCAGCCCCGTCGCCGATGGCATTTACGAGGTAGCGGTCACGGCCACGGTGCAGACCAAGATCAAGGACAAGACGGTGTTTCTGGTCGAGGCCAAGCAGGCCGGCATCTTTGAAATCCGCAACGTCCCCGAAGAGCAAATGGGCGCCATCATGCGCATCGCCTGCCCGCAGATCGTCTACCCCTACCTGCGTGGCAACGTGGCGGACATCGTGAATCGCGCGGGCTTTCCGCCTGTGCACCTGGCCGAGATTAATTTTCAGGCCATGTACGAGCAGCAGCAGGCGCAGGCGGCTGGCGCCGGCGAGACGCCCCCGCTGCCACAGTAATTTAGGGCAATGCTGAACAAGTCCCTCACGCGCCGCGCATCCGTACCTCGGGCGGTCTGCCGCGTTGCAAATCCTCGCCATAGCTGCGGCTATGGCTGCGGTTTGCGCCTTGCATCCCATCCCGATGCACGGCGCGCACCATCGCGGTGACTTATTCAGCATCGCCTTAGGTTTTTTTGCCTCCAGCGCTTTCCTCTCTTGTGTGGGCAGCTATGAAAATAATAGTTTGTGGCGCTGGAGCATGGGGGACGGCGGTGGCCATCAGTGCGGCGGCCCATCCCGATGGCCACGCCGTCACGCTGTGGGCGCACAGCAGGGCGCAGGAGCAGGCGATGCAGGCCGCGCGCAGCAACGCGCGCTATCTGCCCGACGTGGCCTTTCCCCCGTCTCTTGGGCTGGCCAGCGGCGACGCTGCCGACCTGCTGGCACGCGCACAGGCCTCCGACCTGGTGGTGCTCGCCGCGCCCATGGCGGCGCTGCGTGGGTTGCTGCACGGCTTGCGCGACTGCCGTACGCCGGTCGCCTGGTTGTGCAAGGGCTTCGAGGCAAGCAGCCAAAATTCTGGGTCTTTTGGGCTTCTAGGGCATGAAATACAGGCGCAAGTAGCTCCTGATTTGATAGCTGGCGTACTCAGTGGCCCGAGCTTTGCACAAGAGGTCGCGGCCGGCCGGCCTACAGCACTGGTGGCCGCCAGCGAATATGCGGCCGTGCGCGATGCGCTGGTGCAGGCCTTCCACGGCCCGAGTGTGCGCGTCTATGCCAACGACGACATCGTCGGCGTGGAGGTGGGCGGCGCGGTGAAGAACGTGCTCGCCATCGCCACCGGCCTGTGCGACGGGCTGGCGCTGGGCTTGAATGCCCGTGCGGCGCTCATCACCCGCGGGCTTGCGGAAATGACGCGCCTGGGCGTCGCGCTGGGTGCGCGCGCAGAAACCTTCATGGGCCTCTCGGGCCTGGGCGACCTGGTGCTGACCGCCACGGGAGACCTCTCCCGCAACCGGCGTGTCGGATTGCTCCTGGCCCAGGGCCAGACACTGGCCCAAGCGGTGGCTTCGCTCGGTCATGTGGCCGAGGGCGTGTACTGCGCCCGCACCGTGGTGCAGCGTGCGCGCGGCCTGGGGGTGGAAATGCCGATCAGCGAGGGCGTGGTGGCGCTGCTGGACGGCACGCTCTCGCCGGCAGAAGCCGTCGCTGCGCTCATGGAGCGCGAGCCGACCGCAGAAGGCGGCTGAGCCTTTTGCGGCGCGGCCCGCAGGCGCGGGCCATTGGAATCAGCCTTTTCTTGCCAATGCGTGCGCGGCAGCCAGCGCCGTCATATTGACCACCCGGCGCACCGTGGACGAGGGTGTCAGCACATGGGCCGCGCCGGCTGCGCCCAGCAGAATGGGGCCGATGGTGGTGCCATGGCCGCCCGTGGTCTTGAGGACATTGAACAGAATGTTGGCGGCATCCAGGTTGGGGCAGATCAGCACGTTGGCCGAGCCGTGCAGCGTCGAATCCAGCAAGCTGTGCGCGCGGATGCTCTCGGACAGGGCGGCATCGCCGTGCAGCTCGCCGTCGCATTCGATGTCGGGCGCAGCGGCGGCAAACAGGTCACGCGCCTCGCGCATTTTTCGCGCCGAAGGTCGGCTGGACGAGCCATAGTTCGAATGCGACAGGAAAGCCACCTTGGGCGGCAGGCCAAAGCGCTGCACGACCTTGGCGGCCATCTGGGCGATTTCCGAGAGCTGCAGGGCATCCGGGTCGTCATTGATGTAGGTGTCGGCAATGAACAGCGTGTGCTTGTCCAGCATGAGTGCGTTGACGGTGGCCAGGCAATGGGCGCCGGGCTCCACGCCAAAGATGTCGCGGATGTGCTGCAAATGGCTGTCGAACTTGCCCACCAGGCCGCAGAGCATGGCGTCGGCGTCGCCCAGGTGCACCATGAGCGAGGCAATCAGCGTGTTCGAGCGGCGCACGGCTGCTTTGGCCGCCTCGGGCGTTGCGCCATTGCGGCCCATCAGCGCGTGGTAGCTCTCCCAATAGGTGCGAAAGCGCGGGTCGTCCTCGGGGTTGCAGACCTCGACGTCGTGCCCCGGCTGGATGCGCAGACCGGCGCGGGCGATGCGCGCTTCGATCACGGCCGGGCGGCCAATCAGAATCGGGCGCGCCAGGCCGTCGTCCACAGCAAACTGCGCGGCGCGCAGCACGCGCTCGTCCTCGCCTTCGGCATAGGCCACGCGCTGCGGCTGGGCCTTGGCGATGGCAAAGACCGGGCGCATGAACATGCTGGTCTGGTAGACGAAGCGCGTGAGGCTTTGGCGGTAGGCTTCCAGGTCTTCAATCGGGCGCGTGGCGACGCCTGATTCCTGCGCTGCGCGCGCCACTGCCGGGGCGATGCGCAGAATCAGGCGTGCATCAAACGGCGTGGGAATCAGGTAGTCAGGCCCAAAGCGCAGTTCCTGGCCGGCGTAGGCAGCCGCCACTTCGTCGCTCATTTCCGCCTTCGCCAAGTCGGCGATCTCGCGCACGCAGGCGAGCTTCATGGCCTCGGTGATCTTGGTGGCGCCGCAGTCAAGCGCGCCGCGGAAGATGTACGGAAAGCACAGAACGTTGTTGACCTGGTTCGGGTAGTCCGAACGCCCGGTGGCGATGATGCAATCGGGCCGCACGGCCTTGGCCAGTTCGGGGCGGATTTCCGGCTCGGGGTTGGCCAGCGCCAGGATGATGGGTTTGTCGGCCATGGTCTTGACCATCTCGGCCGTGAGCACGCCGGGCGCCGAGCAGCCCAGGAACACGTCGGCGCCGCTCACCACGTCGGCCAGCGTGCGCGCCTCGGTTTTTTGCGCGTATCGGGCCTTGGAGGCGTCGTAGCCACCGGGGCGGCCTTCATAAATAACGCCCTTGGAGTCCACCATGAAGACATTGGCGCGCGTCACACCCAGGCCCACCATCACGTTCACGCAGGCGAGCGCTGCGGCACCGGCGCCCGAGACGGCGATTTTCACTGCCGCAATGTCCTTGCCCACCAGTTCGAGGCCGTTGAGCAGCGCCGCCGATGAAATGATGGCCGTGCCGTGCTGGTCGTCGTGGAACACTGGAATGTTCATGCGCTCGCGCAGCTTTTCTTCGATGTAGAAGCACTCGGGCGCCTTGATGTCTTCGAGGTTGACGCCGCCCAGCGTGGGTTCGAGCGCGGCAATCATGTCAACCAGCTTGTCCGGGTCGTTTTCGGCCAGTTCGATGTCGAACACGTCGACACCGGCGAACTTCTTGAACAAACACCCCTTGCCTTCCATCACCGGCTTGGACGCCAGCGGGCCGATGTTGCCCAGGCCGAGCACGGCGGTGCCGTTGGTAACCACGCCCACCAGGTTGCCGCGGGCGGTGAACTCAAAGGCGAGCGATGGGTCGGCCTGGATGTCCAGGCACGGGTAGGCGACGCCGGGCGAATAGGCCAGCGCCAGATCGCGCTGGTTGGACAGCGTCTTGGTAGGGGTGACGGCAATCTTGCCGCGCGTCGGGTTGCGGTGGTATTCACGCGCGGCGTCGCGCAGGGTCATTTCGGCGTTGCTGAGGGGTTCGGTCATATCAGGTTCCAGAAGGCAAAGGCATTACAAGCATAGAGCAATGGTTTGCGGATGGCCGCTTCCCATGATGTAAAAAAAGCGCGGCGCCGGGCTTGCCGGGGCCGCGCCTCGTCACTGCCGCCAGTCAGTGGGTTTGGGCCTGGCGAGCGGCGTGGACGGCAGCCGAGGTGTCCCCGTTGGCGCCGTTGAAGAACACGTTGAGCAGCACGGCGGTGACCGACGCCAGCAGGATGCCCGACTCGATCAGCGGGTGGATGGCGTGCGGCATCCACTGGCGGAAGTTGGGCGCCACCAGCGGGATCATGCCCACGCCAATGGAGACGGCGACGATCATGGCGTTGGCCCGGTTGTCGCGGAAATCGACGCCGCCCAGAATGCGGATGCCGGTGGCGGCCACCATGCCGAACATGACCAGCCCCGCGCCGCCCAGCACCACGGTGGGGAGGGATTCCACCAGCGCGCCCATCTTGGGCAGTACGCCCAGGACGATCAGAATCACGCCGCCGGCCACGCAGACAAAGCGGCTCTTGACGCCGGTGACCGCCACCAGGCCCACGTTTTGCGAGAAGCTGGTGTAGGGGAAGGTGTTGAAGATGCCGCCAATGAGCGTGCCCAGGCCGTCCGTGCGCAGGCCCCGCGCCAGGTCCGCCTGGCTGATCTTCCGGTCGGTCATCTCGCCCAGGGCCAGGAACATGCCGGTCGATTCGATCATCACCACGATCATGATGAGTGTCATGGTGAGGATCAGGATGGGGTCGAAGATGGGCGTGGCGATCTCGAAGGGCAGGATGAGGTCGAACCAGGCGGCCTTGGCGACCTTGTCGAAGTTCATCAGCCCCATGGCAGCGGCGGCGACCGCTCCAATGACGATGCCCAGCAGCACCGAAATGTTGGCCAGAAAGCCCTTGGCAAAGCGGGCAATCAGCAAAATGGCCGCCAGCACCAGCCCCGAAATCCCCACGCCGGTCAGGTCGGCATAGCGGGGGTTGGGAATGGTCGGCACCACGGCAAACCCCTTGGGGACGGGCGGCAGCGAACTGCCCGGCGCGCCGACGGCGGCCTGCACCTCGCTAAGCCACTTGACATAGTCCGGGTTGACCACGGCGGGTGCCGTAGGGCCCACCGGGTTGCCAAAAATCCAGTTGATGCCGACCCGCATCAGGCTGATGCCGATCACGGCAATGATGGTGCCGGTGACCACCGGCGGAAAGAAGCGCAGCATGCGGCTGACCGCCGGCGCGATCAGGATGGAGATGACCCCCGCGCCAATGATGGAGCCAAAGATCAGCCCGGCGCCGGCGGTGCCCCCCGTGGTCTGCGCCATCGACACCATGGGGGCGACGGAGGCAAAGGTCACCCCCATCATCACCGGCAGCTTGATGCCGAACCATTGGGTGGCGCCGAGCGCCTGAATCAGCGTGACCAGGCCGCAGCAGAACAGGTCGGCCGAAATCAGTTTGGCCACCTGGTCGGGCGTGAGGTTGAGAGCCCGCCCGACGATGAGCGGCACGGCAATGGCGCCCGCATACATCACCAGCACATGCTGGAGTCCCAGCGCAGTCAGCCTGCCCAGCGGCAGGTGTTCGTCAACGGGGTGAACAGTCGCTTGCATGAAACATTCCTTGCGGGGTGCGAAGAAAAAGGGTGGGCGCCAACGCTCAGCCGTGCATGGCGGCTGAGTCCATACAAAAAGTGTATACAAACCATAAGAAGATTCGACTAGAGAGAAACCCTGCGCTCCCGCGCGATCTGGGCTCTGGCTGCGAATCTTCCTCACCTGAAAAGAGGAAAAATTTTTAGTAAAAAAATGCCTCTAGCGCCTACTGGTAAAGCGCATACAGCTATTTATTTAATAGCAAGTGCGGATTCTGCATGCCGCGCGCACAACTGCCATGACCCCAAAAAAACCGCCCGGCGCGGGGCGGCTTGTGAAGGGAATGAGAGCGCCTCAATAGCCCAGCGTCTTGCCATCCGGATTGCGTGGGTCCGAATAGCCGTAGAGCACCCCGCCGCGCAGGCCAATGGTCTGCGTGCGCCCCATCGAGGCCTTGACCACGACGTTGTGGCCGCGCTGGCGCAGCAGGGCTATCGTGTCGGGGGAGAGGCCCTTTTCCACGCGCAGCTCGTCGGGCGTCCATTGGTGGTGCACGCGCGGTGTGGAGGCCGCTTCGGCCGGGTTCATGCCGAAATCAATGGTGTTGACCACGGTTTGCAGCACGGTGGTGATGATGCGCGCGCCGCCGGGGCTGCCGGTCACCAGCACCGGCTTGCCGTCCTTGAGCACCAGGGTTGGCGTCATCGACGAGAGCGGGCGCTTGCCGGCGGCTACGGCATTGGCGTCGCCGCCCACCAGGCCGTAGGCGTTGGCCACGCCGGGCTTGGCCGAGAAATCGTCCATTTCGTTGTTGAGCGTGATGCCGGTGCCGGCGGCGACGATGCCGCTGCCGAAATTGGTGTTCAGCGTGTAGGTGACGGCCACCGCATTGCCGGCCTGGTCCACGACCGAGAAGTGCGTCGTTTGGTCGCTTTCGTAGGGCTGGGGCTTGCCGGGTTGGATGCTCTTGCTGGGGCGTGCATGGTAGGGGTCGATGCCCGCGGCGAGCTGCGCGGCGTAGCGCTTGGACGTCAGCCCCTTGAGCGGAATCTTGACGAAATCGGGGTCGCCCAGGTATTGCGCGCGGTCGGCGTAGGCCAGCTTCATGCTCTCGGCCATGTAGTGGATGGTCTGCGCGCTGTTGGACCCCCACTGTGCCAGCGGCAGGGGTTCGAGCATGTTGAGCATCTGCACCAGGTGCGTGCCGCCGGAGGAGGGCGGCGGCATGGTGACGATCTCATAGCCTCGGTAGGTGCCGCGCGTGGGTTCGCGCTCCACCACCTTGTAGCCGCGCAGGTCGTCCAGCGTGAGGGCGCCTGGGTGGGATGCCATTTCGGCGGCGATTCTCGTGGCGATCGCGCCCTCGTAGAACGCCTTGGCGCCTTCCTTGCCGATCAGGCGGATGGATGCGGCCAGGTCTTTTTGCACCAGCAAGTCGCCGGCCTTGAGCGGCTCGCCGTTCTTCCAGAAGATCGCCTGGGTGGCGGGCCATTGGCCCATGGTCTTCTTTTCCTGCTGCAGCACCTTGGCCAGGGTTTCGCTCACTGGGTAGCCTTGCTCGGCCAGCGCAGCGGCGGGTGCCACCACCTTGGCCAGCGGCATCGTGCCCCAGGTTGTCAAAGCGTGCTCCATGCCGGCCACGGTGCCGGGCACGCCGACCGCGTAGTGCGTGTAGAGGGATTTGCCGTCCACCACATTGCCCTTGGCATCGAGGTACATGTCGCGCGTGGCCGCGCGTGGTGCCATTTCGCGGAAGTCGAGCGCCACGCTTTTGCCGGTCTTGGCGTTGTAGACCACCATGAAACCGCCGCCGCCCAGGTTGCCGGCGTTGGGCAAGGCCACGGCCAGGGCAAAGCCGATGGCGACGGCGGCGTCGACGGCATTGCCGCCGCCCTTGAGGATGTCCAGGCCAATCTGCGAGGCCAGTGCCTGCTCGGTCGCCACCATGCCGTGGTGCGCCACCACGGGGTGGAACACGTCCATGTCGAAGTCGTAGGCGGCACTCGCGGCCTGGGCGGCGGCGGTTTGCTGGACGGCGGGTGGGGCCGCCGCCTGGGGGGCAGCGCTGCAGGCGGCCAGGTTGAGCAGCGCGAGCGCAAGGCTGCCGGCCAGCAGGGTGTGGCGAATTTTCATGGTGTCTCCTCGGATTTGGTGACGCCTTCGGGCGGCACTGGATGCGCGGAGCAGACTAGCCGCCAGAAGGTGTCGGCCAGTGTAGGGCGCTGCGTGAGCGCGTGCAGGCCCGCTTTATGCCGATGGCGTCAGCAGGTCATGCAGTGAGCGCGCAATCACCTTGGTGGCGTGGCGCAGGTCATCCAGATCCAAGCGCTCGTCGGCGCGCTTGGCATGCGATTCGAGCACCGTGCGCGGGCCGGCGCCGTAGATCACGCCCGGAATGCCCTGCTCGGCGTACAGCCGCACGTCGGTGTACAGGGGGGTGCCCACGGCGGGTGGCACGGCGCCAAACACCTCGCCCGCGTGCTTTTGCAAGGCTTCCACCAGCGGTTGGTTGCCGGGCAGCGGCGTCATGGCGTGGGCCAGCAGCAGGCGGCGGATGTCCACCGTGATGCCCGGGCATTCGCCTGCCGCTTTGGCGATGCAGGCGCGGATGCCAGCCTCGACCTCAGCGGGGTTTTCCTCGGGAATCATGCGCCGGTCGAGCTTGAAAGTGACCTTGCCGGGGACGACGTTGGTATTGGTTCCGCCCTCGATGCGGCCCACATTCAGGTACGGGTGGGTGATGCCGGGAACCTCGGAAAGCACTTTGCGGTTTTCGATGTTGAGGGCGTACAGGGCGTTGAGGATATGCACCGCGCCCTGCAGGGCATCGACACCGGTGTCGGGCACGGCGGCATGCGCCATCTTGCCGTGCACCGTCACTTCCATTTGCAGGCAGCCGTTGTGTGCGGTGACCACCTCGTACGAGAAGCCGGCCGCCAGCAGCAAGTCAGGATGCGTCAGGCCGTGCTTGAGCAGCCAGCCCGGGCCGAGCAGGCCGCCGAATTCTTCGTCGTAGGTGAAGTGCAGCTCCACCGCGCCTTGCGTGGGTTTGGCGACCGCTTCGAGCGCGCGCACCGCGAAGGTGAAGCTGGCGAAATCGCCCTTGCTGACCGCGGTGGCGCGGCCGTACATCTTGCCATCCACGATCTCGGCGCCATAGGGGTCGTGCGTCCAGCCCTCGCCCGGCGGCACGACGTCGCCATGGGCGTTCAGCGCCACGGTGCGGCCACTGCCTGCAGGGCCGTAGGGGCGGCGCACGATCAGGTTGGTGATGCTCTGCATGCCATACGCCTGCACCTCGGCCTGCGGTACGGCGTGGCGCTCCACCTCGAAGCCCATGGGCGCTAGCAGCTCGGCCGTGCGCTCGGCGTGCGGCGCGTTGTTGCCGGGGGGCGTGTCGGTGGGCACGCGCACCAGGGCCTGCAAGAAAGCCACTTCCTCGTCGAAATGCTGGTCGATCCAGGCGTCAAGCGCTTGGTAGGGGGCGGCGGCGGTCGTGGCGGTCATGCGGGTTCCTTGGCAAGTTGGTGCAGCACATGGCCGAAGGCCTGCACGGCCAGCTCCATGTCGTCGTTGGTGGTCGATTCCAGCGGGTTGTGGCTGATGCCGGCGTTCTCGCCGCGCACGAACAGCATGGCCTGGGGCATGACTTCGTGCAGCTTCATGGCGTCGTGGCCGGCGCCGCTCGGCATGCGGTGAACGGGGATGCCGGACGCTGCCACGGCGCGCTCCCAGCGCTGTTGCCAGGGCGGCGCACTGGGCGCGGCGGCGGCGCGCATGGATTCCTCCAGCCGATAGTGCAGGCCGCGGCGTGCGGCAATGGCGGCGAGCTGGGCCAGCACATCCTTGCTCAGTGCGTCGCGCTGCGTGTCATTCGGCGCGCGCAGATCCAGGGTGAACTGGCAGCGGCCGGGCACGACGTTGATGGACCCGCTGGGCACGTTCAGTGTGCCCACGGTGCCCACCGAGTCCCCGTCCTGCGCGGCGCGCTGCTCCACGTACAGCAGCAGCTCGGCCACGCCTGCTGCAGCGTCGCGCCGGCGGTCCATGGGGGTGGTGCCGGCATGGCTGGCCATGCCCACCATTTCGCCCACGTAGCGCACCCCGCCGTTGATGGAGGTGACGACGCCAAGCGGCAGGTCCAGCTCATTGAGCACCGGGCCCTGCTCGATGTGCACTTCGATGAAGCCCAGGTACTGCGCGGGGTCGCGTTGCAGCTTGGGGATGTCGGCAAGGCACAGGCCGGCATGTTCCATGGCGGCACGCATGCTGACGCCGTCCGCATCCTGCTGCTCCAGCCACGCCGGGTTGAAGTGGCCGATCAGCGCGCCCGAACCCAGGAAGGTCGCCTTGTAGCGCTGGCCTTCCTCTTCGGCAAAGCCCACCACTTCGATGGCAAAGGGCAGGCGCTTGCCCGCGCGGTGCAGCTCGCGCACGCAAGCCATGGGCACGAAGATGCCCAGGCGACCGTCGTACTTGCCGCCGTTGCGCACGGTGTCGTAGTGCGAGCCGGTCAGCAGGGTCTTGGCCGCTTTTGCTTCGACGGCCGCGTGGTACTTGCCGACCACGTTGCCCACGGCGTCGATGCCGACTTCGTCAAAGCCGCAGTCCCGCATCCAGTGGCTGATGCGCTGCGCGCAGGCGCGGTGCGCATCGGTCAAATAGGTGACGGTGAGCTGGCCGTTTTCGGCGTAGCCAGGGTCGGAATGGCGGGCGAGCGACTCGTGCCAATCCCAGACCTCGTTGCCGAGTACGGAATGGGCGTCGAACTTGTCGGCCAGGCGGATTTCGGCAATGCGGTGGATGTTGCGCAGCGCCTCGGCGCGCTCGAAGTCGGGGGGGGTGTCCAGGCGCCTGGCAAAGGTGTCGATGATCTGGCTGCGAGACAGGCCCGTGCCGCGCGGGCCGCGCACTGCCAGGATGAAGGGGAAGCCAAAGCGCGCGTTGTAGTCTGCATTGAGCTGCTGGATGCGCGCGAATTCTTCGGGCGAGCAGTCGGTGAGGCCTGCCGTGCCCTGCTCGTGGGTGGATTCGGCCGTGAGGGTCTTGCTCACCATGGCCTTGCCGGCCAGTTCCGGGTGGGCGCGAATCAGTGTGAGCTGGGCCTCTGGCGCGGCATTGCGCACCGCGCTCGCCATGGCGTGCTTGAGGTGGGCGAGCGAGCGAAACGGCCGCTCGGCCAGGGCTTGGCTTGCAATCCAGGGTGAGTGCTCGTAGACGCCGTCCAGCAGCGCCAGCGCCTTGGCGGGGCTGGCGGCGTTGAGGGCTTGCAGGGTCAGGGCCATGACGTTCCTATCAAAAAGTGAGCTGTCAGCGCTTACCAGATAAGCGTTATAGGCCAATTTTGTTCAAATTTTCGGTGCAGGATGCTGCTCGGTCCAATGGCGGGCGATGTCGATGCGGCGGCATACCCACACGCCCTGGTGCTGCGCGATGTGGTCCAAAAAGCGCTGCAGGGCGGTGATGCGGCCGGGGCGGCCGAGCAATCGGCAGTGCATGCCGATGCTCATCATCTTGGGCCGGTCCAGGCCCGCTGGGTCGCCCTCGGCATACAGCACGTCGAAGGTATCGCGCAGGTACTGAAAGAACGGATCGGCGTGCGAATAGCCCTGCGGCAGGGCAAAACGCATGTCGTTGCAGTCGAGGGTGTAGGGCACGATGAGCTGGGGCACTGCGCTGCCGTCGGTTTTGCGCACCTTCATCCAGAATGGCAGGTCGTCGCCGTAGTAGTCGCTGTCGTAGGCAAAACCGCCGAAGTCGGCGACCAGGCGGCGCGTGTTCGGGCTGTCGCGGCCGGTGTACCAGCCCGCGCCATGGATGGCGCCTGCCGCGCCGTGCCGCGCGCCGGTGAGGCGCTCGACAATCGCCATGGCCTGCGCCATGTGTTCGCGCTCGACGGCTTCGAGTACCTGCTGGTAGTGAATCCACTTGAGGCCGTGGCAGGCAATCTCGTGGCCGGCCTGCACGAAGGCGCGGGCCACGTCGGGATGGCGCTCCAGCGCCGTGGCGACGCCAAACACCGTGAGCGGCAGGCCGCGCTGCGCAAATTCGCGCAGGATGCGCCAGACGCCAGCGCGCGAGCCGTATTCGTAGATGCCCTCCATGCTGATGTGGCGCTCGGGGTAGCTGGCCGGGTTGAACATTTCCGACAGGAACTGCTCGGAGCCAGCGTCGCCATGCAGCACGCAGTTTTCGCCGCCTTCTTCGTAATTGAGCACGAACTGCACGGCAATGCGCGCGCCGCCGGGCCAGCGGGCATGCGGCGGGTTGGGGCCGTAGCCGACGAGGTCGCGTGGGTAGGCAAGGGTGCTGTCGTAGGTCATGGCGTGTGCAGATTCAAAGGGGCGAGAGCGCCAACGAAAGGTCGTTGACCGGGCGTTTGCGCTCGAAGGCGAGGCTGGCTTCCACATGTTCGAGGTGCTCGTGCATTAGTTGCACCGTGCGTGCCTCGTCGCGCGCCGCCAGCGCGGCGACGATTTCCGCATGCTCCTCGTGCGAGTGCGCCGCTTCGCTGGCGCTCTGGTACATCAGCGTGATGAGCGCACAGCGCGAGATCAGGTCGCGCAGCAACTGGGCCAGCACGTCGTTGCCCATCAGCTCGGCAATGCGCACGTGAAAGTCGCCCAGCAGCTCGGTGCGCCCGCTGGTGTCCTGGGCGCCCAGGGCCGCGGCTTCGCTGGCGACATGGGTGCGCAGCGTCTTGATCTTGGCCGGTGTGACGCTCTGCACAAAGGCGCGCACCATCTCGGCCTCCAGCATGCGGCGCACGGCAAACACCTGGCGTGCCTCGTCGGCCGAGGGGGTGGAGACAAAGGCGCCGCGTGCGGGCTCCAGCGTCACCAGGCGGTTCTGCGCGAGCTGGAACAAGGCCTGGCGCACCAGCGTGCGCGAGACACCAAAATGGTCCGCGAGCTTCTGCTCCGCCAGCTTGGTGCCAGGCTGCAGGCGGTGCTCGACGATGGCGCGGGTCAGCGATTCGACAATGGCGTGGGTGGAGGATTCCATGGCGGCATGATAGGTGCGATTGCTAAAAGTGTATACACTTTCGGTGCACAGAAATTGCCCCGCCCCAGAACTTTAGGAGATTGCCTTATGGGCCTGAGTACCCACGTTCTCGACACCATGCATGGCTGCCCGGCGGCTGGCATGCGCGTCGCCCTCTTTTCCACCGACGGTGAGCAGGCCACGTTGCTCAAAGAGCTGGTACTGAACCAGGATGGACGTACCGATGCGCCGCTGTTCGACAACGCCTCGCTGCGCGCCGGAACGTACCGCCTTCGCTTTGGCGTAGCGGCGTATTTCAAGGCCAAGAACGTGGTGCTGCCCGAGCCCAATTTTCTCGGTGAGGTGAGCCTTGATTTTGGCGTCGCACATGCCGACCAGCATTACCACGTGCCGCTGCTGGTCAGCCCTTGGAGCTACTCCACCTACCGGGGTTCGTAGCGAGAGTAGGCTGCGAGTGTTGAATCGGACACGGGCGATGAAGTGGGCGCGGCCCAGGTCAGGGGTGCCGAGCAAGGGCCGCCCCGCAGCGAAGGCATCGTCCCCCTTCCCGGATGGCGCAGCCATGCGAGAGAAGGGGGAAGGCGCGAAGCGCCTCAGGGGGATGCACTCAGTCTTGGCCCTCGGTCAGCGTGTCGAGCTGGAAGCGGCCGCTCTTGTCCCACAGCCAGGTGTCCGTGTAGGTGACCTTGCCCATGCGGGCGGGCGCCGGGAAGGGGGCGGCTGCGCGCACGGTGCGCTCGATCTCGGCCATGACTTCTGGTGCCTGGTGCGGCGCGCGCATCCAGGATGTGCGCAGCACACGGCCTCGGGCGTCGATGTGCACTTGCAGCACGCCAATGGCATAGAGGAGCGGCGGCAATCGGCCTTGGTAGATGCGGGATGCATTCAGACCGTAGAGGTGGGTTGCGGCGTCCTGGCGGTAGTCACGCGGGTTGCTCGCTGCCGAGGGGCGCGCCGAGCCCTCTGCCGCAGGGACAGGGCCGGTGGCGTGGGGCAGGGTGCCTGGGGGCGCTGCTTCGTCCGGCACGCCGGGAGACGGGCTGGGCGCCGAGCGGCAGGCGGCGATCAGGGCCGCGACCGAAGCCATGAGCCCGGTGCGAAACCAGCGCTGGCGTGGCACAGTCGGCGGCGGGGAGTCAGGTTTCATGGCGATGGCCTTGGAGGAGCTTGATTGATGGCATTTTTGCACCAGTTCCTGCAAGGGCTTCGCACGGCTCCGGCGTGTCTTGTGACGATAGAGAGCACTTTGGGCTCCACGCCGCGCGAGGTGGGCGCGTGGATGGCGGTGTTCGAAGATCAGGTGCTGGGCACCATTGGTGGCGGCCATGTGGAGTTTGCGGCCATGGCCCACGCGCGCACCCGCTTGCTTGGCCCCAAGACCCTACCGAATGAAACGCTGCGCTACGCCCTGGGGCCCAGCCTGGGCCAGTGCTGTGGCGGCGTGATGCACTTGCGGTTTGAAAATCTCTCTGCGCAGGATGCCGAGCTGGCGAGCCTGCAAGAACGCCTCTCGCCCGCCCTCCAGCCCCTGGTGCTGTTTGGCGGTGGCCATGTGGGCCATGCGCTGGTGCGCGTGCTGGCGCCTCTGCCTTTCGCGGTCACCTGGGTCGACAGCCGCGACGGAATTTTCCCGGACCCGGCGCCGGAAAACGTAGTGTGCGAGCATTCCGAACCCGTGCACGGCGCCGTGCCACAACTGGCGAGCGGCTCTCGCGTCTTGGTCATGAGCTTCAGCCATGCCGAAGACCTGGACATCGTCGCTGCCTGCCTCACGCGCCAGCGCACGGCGGCAGATCTGCCATTCATTGGCCTGATCGGCAGCGCCACCAAATGGGCGACGTTTTGCAGCCGCCTGCGCCGCCGCGGCTTTTCGCAAGAGGAACTGCAGCACGTGACCTGTCCGATCGGGGTGCCAGGCATCCCGGGCAAACAGCCTGAGGTGATTGCCGTGGCCGTTGCGGCGCAGTTGCTGCAACAAGGGAGCGCTGGGTTTGAGGGTAAATCCGAGGTCTGATCGCCATCGCGGCGCTGGAATTGCACACAAAATTTGCATACACTCCGCTTCTGTGTCGCAGCGGTGCCCAGGGCGGGCGGGTCCAATGGCCCCCGATCCCCGAGTGCGCGACCTCTTTTTCTGCTCAGAGCGCCCGCAGTGGTGAGCAGGCTGTCACAGCGGCGTGCATCGCAACCGCCGCAGAGGTCACCACATGGAAAGTTATCTGTTTGATTGGGCCAACCTGCTGCTGCGCTGGGTCCACGTCATTACCGCCATTGCCTGGATCGGCTCGTCGTTTTACTTCGTTTTTCTCGACAGCAGCCTCACGCCGCCCGAGGACGCGGAGCAAAAGCGCCAAGGCGTCAGCGGCGAACTCTGGGCAGTGCACGGTGGGGGCTTCTACCACCCGGTCAAGTTCAATGTGGCGCCGCCGAAGCTGCCCCAGCATCTGCACTGGTTTTTCTGGGAGAGCTACACCACCTGGCTAAGCGGCTTCTCGCTGTTCACGGTGTCCTACCTCTGGAGCGCCAGCACCTATCTTGTAGACAAGTCGAAGATGGCCTGGGCACCCGCCGAAGCCATTGCCGTGGCGCTCGCTTTCCTGGTGGTGTTCTGGCTGCTGTACGACGCCATTTGCCGCGTGTTTGGCCAGAAGACGCATGGCGACGCCATCGTAGGTTTGCTGGTGCTGGTGCTGGTGTGCATTGCCGCCTGGCTGGCCTGCCACTGGTTTGCGGGGCGCGCAGCCTTTTTGCTGGTGGGTGCCATGATGGCCACGGCCATGAGCGCCAACGTGTTTTTCTGGATCATTCCGGGCCAGCGCACCGTGGTGGCGCAAATCAAGGCCGGCCAGCCGGTCGACCCGATCCACGGCAAGCGCGGCAAGCAGCGCAGCGTGCACAACACGTACTTCACGCTGCCGGTGCTGTTTGCCATGCTGAGCGGCCACTACAGCTTTACCTGGAACCACCCGCAGAACTGGCTGGTGCTGATTCTGATGATGTTTGCCGGCGCCGCGATTCGCCAGTTTTTCGTCACGCGCCACGGCTACAAGCTAGGGCGCAATGGCAACCCGCTGCCCTACGCATTGGTAGGCATGGCGGTGATTGTGGGCGTCATCGTTTGGTTGCGGCCGGCCCCCGTGGCTGCGAATACTACAAGTTCGATAGCTTCCAGCGCAAGCCAGTCAAGCGCTGCGGGGTTAATTGGCTATGAAAAACTCCATGCCGTTCTCGAACAGCGCTGCTACATGTGCCACGGCGCCCAGATGCAGATGAAGAACATACGGCTCGATTCACCAGCCCTGGTACGACAGAACGCACAGAACATTTACCAGATGGTGGTGGTGCAAAAGCTCATGCCCATGAACAACGCCACCGGCATGACGGACGAAGAGCGTGCGCTGGTGGGGCGCTGGTTCGAGGCGGGTGCGCCGGTGCAATAGCGCCGGTGCAATCGGGATGCTGTGGGGGTGCTGCGCTGCGGCCTCAGGCAGGCGCGGCGCAGGCGGCATCGTCCAGTCCCAAACCCCGCAGCCAGTTCGCTACGGCGGCGCGGCCGGTTTCTGCCAGATCAAAGGCGTCTGGGTCCAGCAGCCAGCTTTGCAGCAAGCCCTCCACCAGCGCCTGCAGGCCGATGGCTGCGAGCGTGCTGCTCAAGGGCGGTGGCTGCTTTTGCGCGGCAAATGCGACGGCCAGAGCACGTTCGCTGCGCGCCGTCCAGGCCCGGTGCGACGACAAATGCCGGGCGCGGATCGCGTCGAGTTCGCCGACATATTCAACGCGGTGGATCGCAATGCGCATGACGCGGCGCAGGTGCGGGTGGTGGGCAATGCCCTCAAGCGCCCCCACCAGACCACAGCACAGCTGTGTCATATCGATCGCCGCCTCGTCGCACGGCATGTCGGGTGCGAGCGCCTCGGTGGCGCGCTCGATCATGGCATCAAACAGGGCGGCCTTGTCGGCGAAATGCCAGTAGATAGCCCCGCGTGTGGTGCCTGCGGCCTTGGCAATGTCGGCCAGCGAGGTGCGCGAGACGCCGTGCTCGTCAAACAGCAGCTCTGCCGCATCGAGCAGCGCAGCGCGGGTGATCTGGGCTTCAGCCTTGGTGCGACGGGCCATGGTGCGAACAGAAAATCATGGCCGTCATAGTACATACATTCATGGTTGTATGTATAATTTTCTGTACTCCTGGCGGTTGTGCGCCTCTGCGGCGCGTCACACGCGGTTTCCAAAGTCCTACTAGACTGGCGCGCTTGCCGGTACCGCTTGCCGCATTTCCGAAAGAATTTTTCATGCCTGATCTGCAACGCGCCACGTTCGCCTCCGCGTTTTTTGCTCCTGCTCTTTTTGTCCGGCCCCGCCGTGGTCTGAGCCGTCTGGCTATTGCGGGCGCCATGGTGTTGGCACTCGCCGCATGCGGCAAGGGTGATGCGCCGAAAGGGCCACCTGGTGGCGGGATGCCGCCGCCGGAAGTGGGGGTGGTGACGGTGCAGCCGACCGAAGTGGGCTTGCTCACCGAATTGCCGGGCCGGCTTGAAGCCTCGCGGGTGGCGCAGGTGCGTGCCCGTGTGGCCGGCATCGTGCAAAAGCGCCTGTTTCGCGAAGGTAGCGATGTGAAAGCTGGCCAGTCGCTGTACCGCATTGACGACGCACCGTATGCCGCTGCCATGCAAAGTGCGCAGGCCGCGTTGGCGCGGGCCGAGGCCAATTTGTCGCAAAGTAGCGCGCTCGCGCAGCGCTACAAGCCGCTGCTCGCGGCCAATGCCGTCAGCCAGCAAGATTACGCCACCGCCGTGGCTGCGCAGCAGGCCAATGCGGCCGATGTCGCGGCAGCCAAGGCCGCCGTTGCCACGGCGCAGATCAACCTGAAATACGCCAATGTGGTGGCGCCGATTTCCGGCCGTATCGGTCAGTCGCTCGTGACGGAAGGCGCGCTGGTCGGACAGGGCGAAGCGACGCAGCTGGCGGTGATTCAACAGATCAACCCGCTGTATGTGAATTTCACCCAATCGGCGGCCCAGGTCATGGCACTGCGCAGCGCCATGGAGGCGGGCCATCTCAAGAGTGCCAGTGGTGCGCAGGCCGCTGTGGTGCGCTTGGTGCTGGAAGATGGCACGGAATATGGAGAGCCGGCCAAATTGCTGTTCTCTGACCTGACGGTAGACGCCACCACTGGCCAGATCACATTGCGCGCCGAGGTGCCCAACCCCGGCATGCGTTTGTTGCCTGGCCTGTATGTGCGTGTCCGATTGGAGCAGGCGCAGGCCAGCGATGCGGTGCTCTTGCCGCAGCAGGCGGTGACGCGCTCGGCCGGCGGCGACAGTGTGCTGGTGGTGGGGGCCGATAACAAGACGGTGCTACGCCAGGTCAAGCTCGGGGGGCAGCAGAACGGCAACTGGGTCGTGCTCGAGGGGCTGCAAAAGGGCGAGCAGGTGGTGGTGGACGGTTTTCAGAAGCTGCGCGGGAACGCGCCTGTCAAGACTGTGCCGTGGACGCCTCCTGGCGCCAAGAAAGCTGACGGCCCGGCCAGCCCGGCCGCCGACGCGTCCCCGGGGGGCGCCAGTAGCGCGAAGGCACCGGCATCGTCCGCCAGCGCCGCAACGCGCTAAGGGGCGCACAGCATGGCGAAATTCTTTATTGACCGGCCCATCTTTGCGTGGGTCATCGCACTCTTCATCATGGTGCTCGGCGGCGTGGCCATCACGCAGCTGCCGATTGCCCAGTACCCGCCTGTGGCGCCGCCCTCCATCGTCGTTTCGGCGGCGTACCCAGGGGCTTCGGCGAAAACGCTGGAAGACAGCGTGCTGTCCGTCATTGAGCGCGAGATGAATGGCTCGCCGGGCCTGATCTACATGGAGTCGGTGTCGCAGGCCAACGGTACCGGCACCATCACGCTGAGCTTTGAGCCCGGCACCAACGCCGATCTGGCGCAGGTGGACGTGCAGAACCGTCTCTCGCGTGCCACGCCGCGACTGCCTGCGGCAGTGACGCAGCAGGGCGTGCGCGTGGACAAGTCGCGCAGCAACTTCTTGCTGTTCGCCATGCTCTCATCCGATTCGCCCGACTGGGACCCGGTGGCGCTGGGTGATTACGCCTCGCGCAACGTGGTGCCTGAGTTGCAGCGGCTGCCGGGCATTGGCCAGGCGCAATTGTTTGGTACCGAGCGCGCCATGCTGATCTGGATCGATCCGGACAAGCTGCTTGGCTACAACCTGAGCAGCGCCGACGTCACCGCAGCCATCCGCGGGCAAAACGCGCAGGTGTCGGCGGGTGAGATGGGTAGCCTGCCCAACGTCGCTGGCCAGGGTATTTCGGCGACGGTGGTGGTCAAGGGCCAACTGGCCAGTGTGAAGGAGTTTGGCGACATCATCCTGCGTGCCAACCCGGACGGCAGCACGGTGCACCTGCGCGACGTGGCGCGTATTGAGCTCGGGGGGCAGTCGTATGCCACCTCGGCCCGCCTCAATGGCAAGCCGTCTGTCGGGGTGGGGTTGCAGCTTGCGCCGTCGGGCAACGCCCTGGCGGCGGCCAAGGCGGTGCGTGCCAAGATGACCGAGCTGGAGCGCTTTTTCCCGCAAGGCATGAAGTGGTCGATTCCCTACGACAGCTCGCGTTTTGTGCAGATTTCCATCACCCAGGTGGCAGAAACGCTGGCAGAAGCCGTCGGCCTGGTGTTTCTGGTGATGTTCCTGTTTCTGCAAAACCTGCGCTACACCATCATTCCGACCATTGTGGTGCCGGTGGCGCTGCTGGGCACCTTTGCCACGCTGCTGGCGCTGGGCTTTTCGATCAACGTGCTGACCATGTTCGGCATGGTGCTGGTGATTGGTATCGTGGTGGACGACGCCATTGTGGTGGTTGAAAACGTCGAGCGCATCATGAGCGAGGAGGGGCTCCCTCCACGTGAAGCGACGCGCAAGGCCATGGGCCAGATTTCGGGCGCCATTGTCGGCGTGACGGTGGTGCTGATTTCCGTGTTTACCCCGCTGGCGTTCTTTGCCGGGTCGGTGGGCAATATCTACCGCCAGTTTGCCGCGGTCATGGTGGCCTCGATCGCGTTTTCTGCCTTCCTGGCGCTGTCGCTCACACCTGCCCTTTGCGCCACGCTGCTCAAGCAGGTGGAGGCTGGGCACCACCATGCCAAGAGTGGTTTCTTTGGCTGGTTCAACCGGGGTTTTAGCAGCACCACCCACGGCTACGAAGGTCTGGTGGCGCGCGTGCTGCGGCGTGCTCCGCGCACGCTGATCCTGTATCTCGCCATTGGTGTGGCGGCTGCGCTGGTCTATAAGCGTCTGCCGACGTCTTTCCTGCCGGAAGAGGACCAAGGCACCATGCTGGTCAATGTCCAGCTTCCTCCTGGCGCTACCCAGGAGCGTACCAAGGCCGTGATGGAACAGGTCGAAGGCTTCATGCTCAAGCAGCCTGAGGTGCAAAGCATGGTGAGCGTGCTCGGTTTCAGCTTTTCCGGCCAGGGGCAGAACGCGGCGCTTGCGTTCGTCACATTGACCGACTGGGACAAGCGCAAGGGCCCCGGCAGTTCTGCTACCGGGTTGGCCGGGCGTGCGTTCGGTGCGCTCTCTGGCATTCGCGATGCCTTCATCTTCCCGCTTAACCCGCCGCCGATCCCTGAGCTTGGTTCTTCTTCGGGCTTCAGCTTCCGCCTGCAAGACCGTGCCGGCCTGGGCCACGATGCCCTGCTTGCGGCGCGCAACCAGTTGCTGGGCATGGCCGCCCAAAGCAAGCTGCTGTCCCAGGTGCGCCCTGACGGACTGGAGGATGCGCCGCAATTGCAGATCGATATCGACCGTGCCCGAGCCAGCGCGCTTGGCGTGTCGTACGACGCCATCAACAGCACCATTTCCACGGCGCTGGGTTCGGCCTATGTGAACGATTTTCCGAATGCCGGACGCCTGCAACGGGTGGTGGTGCAAGCCGATGCGCCCGCACGCATGCAGCCCGAGGATTTGCTCAAGTTGAACGCCCCCAATGCACAGGGCAAGGGGGTGCCATTCTCGGCTTTTGCGAGCACGCATTGGGTGACGGGTGCCATGCAGACCGTGCGCTACAACGGTTATCCGGCCATGCGCATCAGTGGATCGGCTGCGCCCGGTCAGAGTACCGGTGCGGCGATGGCAGAAATGGAGCGGCTCGCCGCGCAGCTGCCGGCAGGTTTTGGCTACGAGTGGACGGGCCAGTCGCGTGAAGAAAAACTCGCGGGTTCGCAGGCCATCATCGTGTACGCCTTCTCCATTCTGGCGGTGTTTCTGTGCCTGGCGGCGCTGTATGAGAGCTGGTCCATCCCGTTGTCGGTCATCCTGGTGGTGCCGCTGGGCGTGCTGGGTGTGCTGCTCGCCACGCTTTTGCGGGGCTATTCGAACGACGTGTACTTCCAGGTGGGTTTGGTCACCATCATTGGCCTGTCGGCCAAGAATGCGATCTTGATCATTGAATTCGCCAAGGACCTTCAGGCCCAGGGCAAGAGTGTGATCGAGGCGGCGCTGGCGGCTGCCCACTTGCGGTTTCGCCCTATCGTCATGACCTCCATGGCCTTTACGCTGGGGGTGCTGCCATTGGCGCTGGCAACGGGGGCCGGCTCGGCCAGCCAGCGCGCCATCGGCACGGGTGTCATTGGCGGAATGCTGACCGGCACTGCGCTGGCGGTGTTCTTTGTTCCCATCTTTTTCGTGTTGGTGCGCGGCCTGTTCAAGGGCAGTGCACGCCAACGCCAGTTCGATTCCCAGCATGCGCACCAACACAACGCGGCGGAGGACGACCATGCTTGAAGCCACCATGCTGCCCCTTCCTACGCGCGTGTCCCGGCTGCTGGCGACCAGTGCACTCGCCGTGGTGGCGGCGGGCTGCTCGTTTGTGCCCACTTACCAGCGCCCCGAAGCGCCGATCGCGGCACAGTTCCCTGAAACGGCTGCCAGCACGGGCTCTAGCCAGCCTGCGGCAGACATCCCGTGGCAGGATTTCGTACGCGATGCACGCTTGCGGGCCATCATCGCGCGCGCTCTGGACGGCAATCGCGACCTGCGTCTGGCGGCCCTGGCCATCGAGCAGGCGCATGCGCAGTACCAGATCCGCGCCGCTGACCGCGTTCCCACCGCCAACCTGGCGGCCAGCGGAACGCGCCAGCCGGCGACCAATGGCAGTGGCGGTATCCAAAGCGCCTATACGGCGGGCGTTGCCCTGGCCTCCTGGGAAATCGACTTCTTTGGCCGCATTGCCAGTCTGCAAGAGTCGGCATTGGCCCAGTATTTGGCCACGCAGGAGGCGCGCAATGCCGTGCAGACCAGCCTGGTGGCGGCGCTTGCCAATGCCTGGCTGAGTCTTCAGACGAACGATGCCTTGCTGGCCTTGACGCAGCGCACGCTTGCCACGCGCGAGGACTCGCTGCGGCTGACCCAGTTGCGCTTTGACCAGGGCGTGAGCTCGGCACTTGATCTGCGCCAGGCCGAATCGCTCACGGCTGCTGCGCGCGCTACGCTCGCGCAGCAGCAGCGCCTGCGTGCACTGGACGTGAACGCGCTCACCTTGCTGGCGGGTGGGCCCTTGCCGGAGGATTTGCTTCGTACCGACGGCCTGCCATTGGCGACGTTTGCCGACGTCCCCGCGGGTCTGCCTTCCGACCTGCTGACACGTCGGCCTGACGTGCTTGAGGCCGAACAGCAACTGCGCTCGGCCAATGCGAACATTGGCGCTGCCCGTGCGGCGTTCTTCCCACGCATTTCGCTGACCGCCAGCGCTGGAACAGGGAGCAGTGCGCTGTCCGGTCTGTTTAAGAACGGCTCCTGGGGTTGGACCTTGGCCCCGCAGGCCTTGTTGCCGATTTTTGATGGTGGACGCAACCAGGCCAATCTGGATTCAGCACTGGTCGGTCGCAAGGTGGCCGTGGCGCAGTACGAGAAAACCATTCAGGTCGCGTTTCGGGAGGCGGCTGATGCGCTCGCAAGCCGGTCCACGCTCGGCGAGCAGCTGACGGCGACACAGGCGCAAGCAAGTTCCGAGGCCGACCGTTTCCGCTTGGCAGACCTGCGCTACCGCAATGGTGTTGCCAGCTACTTGGACGTGCTCGACGCCCAGCGCTCGCTGTTTGCGACGCAGCAGAGCGTCGCGCAGATTGGGTTGGCGCGCCAACAAAACGAGGTGGCGCTGTACAAGGCATTGGGGGGTGGCTGGCGCGGTGCAGCACCCGCCGCCGGGTCTTGAACGCCATGGCTGAAGGAATGTGAGATTTCCATCAAGCGGCAACGGCAGCGTGCCGGCTGAGAGGGAAATTGGCGAACCGACGATGCTGCATTGCAGCATGTTTGCCGGCTTGATGTAAAACAAACTGCGTCCGTGCCAGAGGGTTGGTTGGCCGCTCTCTTGATTTTGCTCAATATCTGCATTCTGACCACCTTGCAAAGTGGTTCGGATGTTGCCTAATCTCTCTTCTCCTCTCTCCGCTGCAGTGGAATCTGCGGTACCTGGCGAGGTGCTGCGGCAGCGCCATGAGCGCCCTCAGGACGTTTTGCACCTGTTGCAAGGGCGGGTGATCCTGTGTGTGCGTGTGGGGGATCAGATCCGTCATCAGCTCGGCGTGGTCGACGGTCCGTTCTGGCTTGATGCTGCCTCTGCCATGCTCGAGCAGCCCTGCGTTGTCGATATGGTTGCCGAAACCCGGGTGCAATTGCGGCGCCAGCCTTTGCCGCAGTTTCAAATGGCGGTGGAGGCCTTGCCGCGTGCAGCACAACTGTTGATGCATGACATGGCCATGGGGTACCACCAGCAAACAGAGTTGGCGGTGAGCCGCCTGGCGCAAGACGCCGAAGCGCGTTGTGCGCAGTGGCTGCTGCACCATGCGCAGAACGACGCCAACGGCGCAATGAGCGTGACGCTGCACCAGCGCAAACGCTTGATTGCTGCGCAGCTGGGCATTGCTCCGGAAACCTTCTCGCGCGTCTTGCGTAGCCTGCGCGAGCATGGCTTGATTCACGGCTCGGGCAATGTGCTCAAGCTCCTGCAGCCGCGCGCGCTGCAGGCCGTAGCGGGTGTCTGAGAATATGCTCCCCAGGGTGGCTGAACGCACCCCTTTCACGCTGCGCTAAACCCGCGCTTCTCAGGGTTTTCATACGCCCTGTTGCGGGTTCCACCCAGGCACGGTGACTGTGAGGGCTGCGTATATTCATCGGCAGCCATGTCTGCGACGCCGTTCTTACCTGTCACCGTGGTCGCCTCGCGATCCCGATCAGCTGCGCCATGAACACGCGGCAGGACGCCAGGCATTTCGTGCTGCCAGGCACCTTGAGCCTGCGCGTGGTCTTGCTGCTGGTCGCTGCAGTGGCCTTGGCTGGGGCTTTCTCGGGCTGGGTGGCCACGCGCGCCGCCGCTGACGAAGCCCTCCAGCGGGTCGTGCGCCAGCAGGGCGATGAAGTGCAGACCTTGGCGCGCGTGCTCGCCAGCAAGATTGAACAAAGCCAGAAAGTGCTGCGCACCGTAGCCGCAGGTATTACGCCTGAAATGCTCGAAGCGCCATCGTCGCTCGATTGGCTGCTCCAGCAAGGCTTGCCTGCCGTGCAGTTTTTTGACGCCATGCAGGTGGCCCGGGCCGATGGATCGTTGCGCGTCAACCTGCAATATGGCGTGCAAGGGGAGGCCGCCGCCTTGGAGCCCGATGAGCGCGACACCCTGCGGCGCACGCTGGTGGAGGGAAAACCCATTGTGTCCGAGGTGGTTGGCAGCCGCGCCGGCGATGCGCGCGTGCTCTTCACCCAGCCGCTGCACGCCCAGGACGGGAGCGTCATGGGTGTGGTCGCGGGCGCATTGCGCCTGCAATCGCAGGGTTTGCTGCCCGCGTCCATTGCGCCTCCTGAACGCTCGGGCTCGCGTCTTGTGGTGTTTGCACGGGACGGCACCATCTTGTCCCATCCAGACCCCACGCGCGTGTTGGGGAATGTGAGCGATGAGCCGGGGCTGAAAGAGGTGAGCCAGCACTGGCTTGAGGCGCAGGGTGCGGGCGGTGATCGGATACTCACCGAAACAGTGTCAGGCCATGTGGTCAGCTTGGCGAGCATGCCGCTGCCGCAATGGACCGTTGCACGCATCAGCGATACACAGGCACTGCTGGCCCCTCTGAAGGGAGGGCAGCGCCGCGCGTGGTGGATGGCCGCCATGGCAGTGGGCCTGATCGCGCTGGTCGCGGCAATGCTGAACCTTTGGCAGATGCAGCCACTGGCACGTCTGCGTGAGCGTGCGGTGCGGCTAGCGCAGCCGACCGGGTTCGACGATTCGGTGGCACCGGTGCAGGTTTTGGGCGACGAGGTGGCGGCGCTGGAACAAGTGCTGGAGACGTTAGTGCAGCAGCGCAATGGACAGCTGCTGCATGATCGGGCGCTGGCTGGGCGGCTGCAAGCCATTCTCGACCATGCCCCGGTAGGGCTTGTGATTACCCGCGCTGCGCGCTTGAGCATGCTGGGGCGCCAGGCCGCGCAAATGCTGGGCTACGCGCCCGATGAATTGCAAGGCAAGGCTGTGCGCACGCTCTACGGATCCGATGAAGCGTATGGGCAATGGAAGAAGCGGGTACGCACTGCGTTTGCCGCTCACGGTGCTTTCGACGGTGACGTCTGTTTCGCCCGCAAGGACGGCAGCCCGGTCTGGGCACGTGTGCAGGGGCGTGCCGCGGAGTCACCCGGCATGCTGGCGGGAACGGTGTGGATTCTGGAGGAACTGACGGCCGTGCACGAGGCGCGTCGACAGCGCGGGCCCGAACGCCTGCACGATCCTGTCACGGGCCTGCCCGACCGGCGCGCATTTGAGGACCGCCTGCGTGGGGTGCTACTGGGTCGCGCGGCGGCAGGCCAATCGGTGGGCCACTCAGCACCTGACGCCCTGTGCGGCGTTGTCATGTACCTGGATCTGGACTATTTCACGTTGGTCAATGACATTGCGGGCCACGAAGCCGGCGACGACGTGTTGGCGCACGTTGCGCGCCTGCTGGAAGCGCAGGTGCGCCAGGCGGGTTGGGTCGCGCGGCTGGGGGGCGATGAATTTGTCGTCGTCATGCCTGCCTGCTCTGCTGCGCATGGTTTGGCTGTGGCCGAGCAATTGCGCGCTGCCGTGTCTGCCTGGGAGCCGGTGTATGGCGGCCGCAGCTTTACCTTCAGCGTCAGCATCGGCTTGGTGCCGTTGACCAGCGAGCTCAAAGATGTATCGGCGGTGCTGCGCGCTGCCGATATGGCGTGCTACGAGGCCAAGCGGGCTGGGCGCAATCGGGTGGCCATGCCGCGTGGAGCCGCGCAGTCGATGGCGGACACATAGTCAAGCCTGCCATTCATATGCGGCAGAGTGCGCGCAGCACGTTCTCCGCGGTGGCAGGTGCCGTCAGCGCAACGGGGCCATTGGCCTTGCCCCCCGGCCTGGCGGCGGCAATCGCGTGGCGCAGCGCCTCGTACACGCTGACCGCCAGCATGAAAGGCGGTTCGCCCACGGCCTTGCTGCCGCCCACGTTGTCTTCGCGGTTGGCCTCGGGCCACAGGGCGATGCGAAAGTGCTCCGGCACGTCGCCGGTGGCAGGAATCTTGTAGGTGCTGGGCGCGTGCGTGGCGAGCGCGCCGTCGGCCTTCCAGACCAGCTCCTCGGTGGTCAACCAGCCCATGCCCTGGATGAAACCGCCTTCGATCTGCCCGATGTCGATCGCCGGGTTGATGCTGTGGCCCACGTCGTGCAGGATGTCCACCTTGAGCACCCGGCTCTCACCCGTGAGGGTGTCGATCACCACCTCGCTGCAGGCGGCGCCGTAGGCGAAGTAGAAGAACGGGCGTCCGGTCAGCGTCGTTTTGTCGTAATGGATTTTCGGCGTGCGGTAGAAGCCGTCGCTCCAGAGCTGGATGCGGTTGGCGTAGGCCTCTTTGACCACTTCGTTGAAGCTGCGCCGGCCTTTGGGCGAGATGACTTCGCCACCCGCAAACGTGATTTCGCCGGCGCCGCAGGTGTCAAGCCCGCAGACGAAAGAGGCCAGGTTGTCGCGGATGTTGCGCGCCGCAAACTGCGCCGCGCGGCCATTCAAGTCGGTGCCGCTGGACGCCGCCGTGGCGCTGGCGTTGGGCACCTTGCTGGTGTCGCTGGCCGTCACCAGCACCTGCGCCATGGGTACACCCAGCTCGTCTGCCACGATCTGCGCCACCTTGGTGTGCAGGCCCTGTCCCATCTCGGTGCCACCGTGGTTCACCTGCACGCTGCCGTCGGTGTACACATGCACCAGCGCGCCCGCCTGGTTGAACAAAGTGGCCGTGAAGCTGATACCGAACTTGACCGGCGTGATCGCGATGCCACGGCGCAGCACCGTCTGCCGGGCGTTCCAGGCAGCAATCTCGGCTGCTCGCGCGCGGTAGTGGCAGGTCTGCTCCAGTTGTGGCATGAGTTCGTGCAGGAGGTTGTCTTCCACCTGCATCTGGTAGTGCGTGGTGTCGCGCTTGCCTTTGCCGCCGGCCAGTGGTTCGTCGCTGTAGAGGTTGGCCATGCGCACGTCGAAGGCGTCGAGCCCGAGCGCGCCGGCGATGTCGCCCAGGATGCGCTCGATGGCAATCACGCCCTGCGGGCCACCAAAACCGCGAAACGCGGTGTGGCTTTGTGTGTTGGTCTTGCAGCGGTAGGACGCTACCTGTACGTTTTCAAGGAAATAGGCGTTGTCGCAGTGGAACACCGCGCGGTCCGCCACGGGGCCGGAGAGGTCGGCCGAGAAACCGCAATTGGCCAACATGGTCAGCACCAGCGCCGTGATGCGGCCGCGCGCGTCAAAACCCACCTCGTAGTCGTAGGCAAACGGGTGGCGCTTGCCGGTGACCAGAAAGTCGTCGTCGCGGTCGAGCCGCAGCTTGACCGGCGCGCCGAACTTGTGCGCCGCCACGGCGGACCACACCGCCAGATGGCCGGCCTGCGTCTCCTTGCCGCCAAAACCACCGCCCATGCGCCGGCACTGCACGGTGACGGCGTGGTTGTCGATGCCCAGTGCGTGGGCCACCCAGTGCTGCACTTCGCCGGGGTGCTGCGTGCTGGAATGAATCCACCACTGGTTCTGCTCCAGCGGCAGGGCGTAGGCAATCTGGCCTTCCAGGTAGAAGTGCTCCTGGCCGCCCACATCGAAACTGCCGCTCAGGTGGTGCGGCGCGCTCGCCATGGCAGCCTCGGGCGCCCCCCGGCGCACGAACACCGGCGGCAGCACGTAACGCTGCTGCGCGTGCGCCGCGCGCGGGTCCAGCACCGCCGGCAGGGGGGCAATGTCCACCTGCACGGCACGTGCAGCGCGGCGCGCCTGCATGACCGATTCGGCGACGACCACGCCAACCACCTGGCCCACGTGCTGCACGGTCTCAAAGGCGAACACCGGCTCGTCGTGCGCAAAAGCGGCCAGCAGCTTGTCGCCGGGAATATCGGCCGACAGCACGACGCCGCGCACGCCGGGCATGGCCAATGCGGCGGCTGTGTTCACGCCGTTCAGGCGCCCGTGCGCCACTTTGGACAGGATGGGCGCGGCGTACAGCGTGCCCTTGAGTTCGGGCAGGTCGTCGATGTAGCTGGCGTTGCCCGCTACCTGGGCACGGGCGCTCTCGTGCGCATGGGGATGGCCCAAGGCGCGTGGCGACGCAGCAGCGGCGTGGCCATGCGGCGAAAGGGGCAGCTCGGCGATGGCGTCGGCGGCCATTGCCACGGGATCGGCCACGGCATCGCGGCTCACGGAAAGCCCATCGCGTGCAGTCATGGCAATTCCTCCAAGGTCAGCAGGTCCAGGCTGGCCGGCGCGCCCCCTTGGGTCTCCAGCCAGAAGCGCTGGGGCAGGGCGGCCAGCATGGCGCGGCGGTAGGCGCTGCTGGCGCGCATGTCCGAGATGGGATCGAACTCGGCCTGCAGTGCGGCGGCGGCGGCCTGCACCGTGGCTTCGCTCCAGGGCTGGCCGACAAGCGCCGCCTCGGCCGCGCGGGCGCGGGCCGGCGTGGCGGCGACACCGCCGGCACCGATTGACGCTGCGCGGACTTCGCCTTGCTCCAGCGTGAGGTTGAACACCAGGCAAACCGCTGAAATATCGTCGTCAAAGCGTTTCGAGACCTTGTAGGCGCGCAGCCGTTCATGCGATTGGGGCAGGGGCACGTGGATGCGCAATAGCAGCTCGTCCGCCGCCATCACGTTTTGCCGGTAGCCGGTGTAGAGGTCTTCCAGCGCCAGCTCGCGCGTGCCGCGCACACTGCCCAGCTCGACGCGGGCGCGCAGTGCGATCAGGAGCGGCATCGAGTCGCCAATCGGCGAGCCGTTGGCCACGTTGCCGCCCAGCGTGCCCGAGTTGCGCACCGGCAAGCCGGCAAAGCGGGCGGCAAAGCGCTCGGCGTCGGGCCAGTGCTGCTGCAAGGCGCCAAAGGCATCGGCCAGCGTCACGGCGGCGCCGATGCGCAGGTGGCCGGCATCGCGCTCGATGCGGCGCAACTCGGCCGCCTGGGTGACGTCCAGCACCTGGGCAAACTGGCGGTGCTGCTTGGTGACCCACAGGCCCACGTCAGTGCAACCCGCCACCACCTGCGCCAGCGGGTGGGCGGCGCGCGCCGCCAGAAGGGCCGCTTCCGTGGGCGGAGAAATATAGGTCAAATCAGGCTCTAGCGCTTGTCTGGTAAGCGCTAGCAGCTTCAATTGTTGTAGCAAACGGGGCTCGTTGACGGCCTGCACCGGCAGATCGCCCATGGCCTGGGCGGCGTCCAGAATCGGGCGGTAGCCGGTGCAGCGGCACAGGTTGCCCGACAGGTCGTGCACCGCATCGGCGCGCGTGATCGCCTCGCCCTGGCAGCAGCGGTTCTGGTACATGGCAAACAGGCTCATCACGAAACCGGGGGTGCAAAAGCCGCACTGGGAGCCGTGTGCTTGGACCATCGCCTCCTGCGCGGGGTGCAAACCTGCTGCGGTATGCGCGTCGCTCGTCTCGATCAACGGGTCCTCGGTCAGGTCTTCCACCGTCCACAGCGCCATGCCGTCGATGGAATGCGCCAGCCGGATGCAGGCGTTGATGGCGCGGTAGCGGATGCGCTCGCTGGCGCCTGTTCCCTCCCTTTCGCCCAGCACCACGGTGCAGGCGCCGCAGTCGCCTTCGCCGCAGCCTTCCTTGGTTCCGGTGGCGCCCAGGTCGTCCCGCAGCAGCTCCAGCAGCGTGCGCTCGGGTGGTACATTGGCCAGCGCTACGGGCTGGCCGCGACGGATGAAGTGCAAGGGGCGCATGGGCAAAGGGTACAGCGGGACAGGATGAGAGCGGCTAACAAAACTCTCTTGGCGTTGTTGCTCTGCCTTGCCGTACGGTTTGTACTGCCTGCGGCAGAGCGCCTAGCCAAGATCGCTTCGCTGAGTTGTGTGATCCGCTCCCAATGCGGTTACTAAGGGTAGAACGCATTGCGCTGGCCCGCATAAGCGCCAGCATATGACGCGAATGCGCAAACAACTATGAGAGACCAAGCCCTTTTCGACAAGATAGACCTCCATCTGATAAGGGTCTTGCACACCGTGCTCACTGAACGCAGCGTATCGAGGGCCGCCATCCGCCTGGGCATGCACCAGCCGGCCGTGTCCGCCGCGCTCAAGCGCCTGCGGGAGCTCGCGGGCGATCCGCTGCTGGTGCGCTCGGGCAGCAGCATGGTGCCCACCGATGCCGCGCTGCGCATGGCGGAGCCGGCGGCCGATATTCTGCGCAGCGCCGAGGCGCTGTTTTCCGATGCGCGGGGGTTTGATCCGCGCACCAGCACGCGCAGCTTTCGCGTGGCGGCCAGCGACTACCTGGACCCGCTGTTTCTGCCCCGGCTGGTGGCGCGCATCAAGTCCGAGGCGCCGCTGTGCCCGATCGAGATCCTGCCGCTCTCGCCCGACGCGCACTACCACGCGCAACTGGCCGATGGCGGGGCCGACCTGGTCATCGGCAACTGGCCCGAGCCGCCGGGCGATCTGCATCTGGGCAAGCTGTTTGCCGATGAGGTGGTGTGCCTGGTCTCGCGCGAGCACCCGGCCGTGCGCCGGGGCTGGAGCCTGGACGACTGGCTGCAGGCCGAGCACATCGCCCCCACGCCCACCCACCCCGGCGCGCGCGGCGTGATCGACGCGCACCTCGATGGCCTGGGCCTCTCGCGCAACATCGTCGCCCGCTGCGCGCATTTCGGGCAGATTCCGGAGATGGTGGCGTCCAGCCTGCTGGTGCTCACCACGGGCCGCCAGTACTGCGAGCGCTTCACTGCGCGCCTGCCGCTGACCATTCTGGCGCCGCCGCTGGCGTTTCCGCCGCTGGGCTACTACCAACTCTGGCATGCGCGGACGCAGTATTCCGCCGCAGCGGCCTGGCTGCGCGAGTGCGTGCGCAAGGTGGCTGATTCGCTTCCAAAAGGATAGCTGCATGCGCATATAGAATAAGCGCTGGATGCCGATTTGCCTATTAAAATACAACATTCCAGAGACAACAACGCGCATGACCTCCTCCGCTTCTCCCCCGCCCGCAGGCCAGGCGCCGCCGCGCCTGCAGCTCATCGGCATCACCAAGCGCTACCCCGCCGTGGTGGCCAACAGCGGCGTGTCGCTGAGCGTGCAGCCGGGCGAAATCCATGCCGTGCTCGGTGAGAACGGCGCTGGCAAATCGACGCTGATGAAAGTCATTTACGGCGCCGTGCGGCCCGACGAAGGCAGTGTGCAGTTCGATGGCCGCGCGGTCCAGGTGCGCAACCCGCAGGAAGCCCGGCAGCTGGGCATCGCCATGGTGTTCCAGCACTTCAGCCTGTTCGATACGCTGACCGTGGCCGAGAACGTCTGGCTGGGGCTGGACAAAAGCCTGACGCTGGCCGAAGTGGCGCGGCGCATCACCGCCAAGGCGGCCGACTACGGTCTGGACATCGACCCCGAGCGCCCGGTGCACACGCTCAGCGTGGGGGAGATGCAGCGGGTCGAGATCATCCGCGCGCTGCTGACCGAGCCGCGCTTGCTGATTCTTGACGAACCCACCTCGGTGCTGACGCCGCAGGCGGTGGAGCGCCTTTTCGTGGTGCTGCGCAAGCTCGCAGACGAGGGCTGCAGCATTCTCTACATCAGCCACAAGCTGCACGAAATCCGCGCGTTGTGCACGGCCTGCACGGTGATGCGCGGCGGCAAGGTGACCGGGGTGTGCGACCCGCGCGAGGAATCGAACGCTTCGCTCTCGCGCCTCATGATCGGCGCCGAGCCGCCAGCGCTGGAGCACCGCGCCGTGCAATTGGGCGCCGTGGTGCTGCGCGTGGACCATCTGAGCCTGGTGCGCACCGATCCGTTTGGTGTCGATTTGATCGACCTGGAACTGCAGGTGCAGGCCGGCGAGGTGGTGGGCATCGCCGGCGTGTCGGGCAACGGCCAGAAGGAGCTGCTCTACGCGCTGTCGGGCGAAGACCCGCGCGCCGAACCGGCCATGGTACAGGTGGCGGGGCACAACGCCGGCCACCTGGGGCCGCGCCAGCGCCGCGCCTTGGGCCTGCATTTCGTGCCGGAAGAGCGCTTGGGGCGGGGCGCCGTGCCCAGCATCGGCCTGGCGCACAACCTGCTGCTGACCCGCGGCGATGCCGTGCGCAAGCTCGGCTGGATCGACGTGGGGGCGCTGCGCGCCCAGGCGCAGGACATCATTGCGCGCTTTGGTGTCAAGGCTGGCGGGCCGGATGCACCGGCGCAATCCCTCTCGGGTGGCAACTTGCAAAAATTCATTGTGGGGCGCGAGATTTCCGCTGGCCCCAGCCTGCTCATCGTCTCGCAACCCACCTGGGGCGTGGACGTGGGTGCGGCGCAGCAAATTCGCGGCGAAATCCTGGCGCTGCGCGATGCCGGCTGCGCGGTGCTCGTGCTGAGCGAAGAGCTCGATGAGTTGTTTGATCTGTGCGACCGGCTCTACGTCATGGCCAAAGGGCATCTGTCGCCTTCGGTCAACCGCGCCGACGCCACCGCGCCGCGCATTGGCGAGTGGATGAGCGGGTTGTGGCATGCCGATGTGCAGCAGCACCTGAAACAGACGGCGGAGGCCCACCATGCTCAAGCTTGAAGCGCGCCCTGCCGCGTCGAAATGGTGGGTCTACGGCTCGCCCGTGCTGGCGCTCGCCATCACCGTGCTCATTGGCGTGGCGCTGTTTGCGCTGCTGGGCAAAGACCCGCTGCGCGGGCTCGAAGTGTTCTTCTGGGAGCCGCTCAAGTCGCGCTATGCGCTGGGCGAGCTGATGGTCAAGGCGACGCCGCTGCTCTTGATCGCCCTGGGCCTGGCGGTGTGTTTTCGCTCCAACGTCTGGAACATTGGCGCCGAAGGCCAGTTCGTGATGGGCGCGATTGCCGCCGGCGGCGTGGCGCTGATGGCGGACAAGACCACTGGCAGCTGGATCATGCTGGCCGTGCTGCTGGCCGGGACGCTGGGCGGCATGGCCTGGGGTGGGCTTACCGCCTTGCTGCGCGACAAGTTCAATGCCAATGAAATCCTGGTGAGCCTGATGCTGGTGTATGTGGCCATACTGCTGCTCAGCTACCTGGTGTTTGGGCCGTGGAAAGACCCCTTGGGCTACAACTTTCCGCAAACGCGGGCGTTTGAAAAGGTGACGCAGATTCCGCGCCTCATGGCGGGATCGCGCATGAACATTGGCCTGCTGATTGCGCTGGCGGGTTCGGCCGTGCTGTGGCTGTTCCTGTTCCGCTCGCGTGCCGGCTTTGCGCAGCAGGTCTCCGGCCTGGCGCCGGCTGCGGCGCGCTACGCGGGCTTTTCGTCGCGCCGGGCGCTGTGGATTGCGCTGCTGGTGTCGGGTGGATCGGCCGGCCTGGCCGGCGCGCTGGAAGTCGCGGGCCCGATTGGCCAGCTCACGCCCTATGTGCCGGCCGGCTACGGTTTTGCCGCCATCATCGTGGCTTTTGTCGGGCGGCTGCACCCGGTAGGCATGGTGCTCTCGGCCATCCTGATGAGCATGTTCTACATCGGCGGCGAGCTGGCGCAATCGCGCCTGGGTTTGCCAAAATCATTGACGGGGGTGTTCCAGGGCCTGCTGCTGTTCACGCTGCTGGCCTGCGACACCCTGATTGCCTACCGCGTGCGCTGGGTGCGTCCAGCGGTGTCAAAGGCGGGAGGCTGACATGGAATCCTGGGCACTCCTCATTGGCTCCACGCTGAGCGCCGGCACCGTGCTGGCGATCGCCGCCCTGGGCCTGTTGATCAACGAAAAGGCCGGCATCGTCAACCTGGGCGCCGAGGGCATGATGCTGTGCGCCGCCATTGCCGGCTTTGCCACCGTGGTGCACACCGGCAATCCCTGGCTGGGCTTTGCCGCCGGCATGCTGGCGGGCGCGCTGCTGGCGGCGGTGTTTGGCTGGCTGGTGATCTGGCTGGGCACCAACCAGTACGCCACGGGCCTGGCGCTCAGTTTGTTTGGCGTGGGTTTTTCGGCATTTGCTGGCATCAACTACGTGCAGGCGCGCATGCCTGAAATCCCGAAGTTCACGCTGCCCTGGCTGCGTGATCTGCCGCTGGTGGGCCCGGCGCTGTTTCGCCAGCACCCGCTGGTCTACCTGACGGTGGCGTTTGCCGGAGTGCTGGTGTGGTTCCTCTACCGCACCCGAGCCGGCTTGATCCTGCGCTCGGTGGGCGAGTCGCCCGAATCGGCCCACGCGCTGGGCTATCCGGTGCGCCGCATCCGGCTGGCCGCGGTGATGGCGGGCGGTGCACTGTGCGGTCTGGCCGGTGCTTACATCTCCACCGTCTACACGCCGCTGTGGGTGGAAAACATGGTGGCCGGGCGCGGCTGGATCGCCCTGGCGCTCACCACCTTTGCCACCTGGCGCCCAGGGCGTGTGCTGCTCGGCGCCTATTTGTTTGGCGGTGTGACCATGCTGCAGTTCCAGCTGCAAGTCTCGGGCGTGCAGGTGCCCAGCCAGTGGCTCAGCATGCTGCCCTATCTGGCCACCATCGTGGTACTGGCCCTGATTTCGCGCAACCCGGCGTGGATTCGGGTGAACATGCCGGCGTCGCTGGGCAAGCCCTTCCACGTCAGTCGCTGAAATAGCGTGTAACACTCCATAATTGGCATTTACCGTCTTGCAAGCCTGCCAGTTTTTCAACCCATAAGGAACCCGACATGACCGACCTGCACAAACGCACACTCCTCAAAGTGGCTGCACTGTCCGCCGTGGCCGCTGCCGCACTCGCAGGCTGTGGCAAGAAGGAGGCGCCACCAGCCCCTGCGGCTGAACCCGCCCCCGCACCAGTGGCCGCTGCGCCGGCGCCGGCGACCGGGCCGCTGAAGATTGCGTTTGCCTATGTCGGCCCCGTCGGGGATGGCGGCTGGTCGTACGCGCACGACAATGCACGCAAGGCGATTGAAAAAGAATTTGGCGACAAGATCGTCACCACCTTCGTCGAGAGCGTGCCCGAATCGGCCGACGCCGAGCGCGTGATACGCGACTTTGTTGGCCAGGGCAACAAGCTCATTTTCGGCACCACCTTTGGCTACATGGAAACCATGGTCAAGGTGGCCGCTGACAACCCCGACGTCAAGTTCGAACACGCCACCGGCTACAAGACGGCGCCCAACCTGCGCACCTACGACAGCCGCACCTACGAAGGCGCTTACCTGGCCGGTGTGGTCGCTGGCGGCATGACCAAGACCAACACCCTGGGCGTGGTCGGCTCGGTGCCGATCCCCGAGGTGCTGCGCAACATTGACAGCTTCACGCTGGGCGCGCAAAGCGTGAATCCCAAGATCCGGACCAAGGTGGTGTGGGTCAACGAATGGTTCAGCCCGCCCAAGGAAACCGAAGCCGCTACCTCGCTCATCAACGGTGGTGCCGACATCCTGTTCCAGAACACCGATTCGCCTGCCGTGCTCAAGACCGCACAGGAAAAGGGCGTGCGCGCCTTTGGTTGGGATTCGGACATGACGGCCTACGGCCCCAAGGCCCACCTGGCCTCGGCCGTCATCAACTGGGCGCCGTACTACACCAAGAGCGTCAAGGACGTTCTGGACGGCACCTGGACCACGGGCCAGGCCTGGTGGGGCGTGAAGGAAGGCGCGATTGACCTGGTGTCCATCGCCGACGACGTGCCCGCCGAGATCAAGGCCAAGGTCGATGAGGCCAAGGCCGGCCTGAAGGCCGGCACCTTCCACATCTGGAAGGGCCCGCTGGTGGACAACACCGGCAAGGAGGTCATCGCCAAGGACGCTGTCGCCGACGACAAGTTCCTCACGGGCATCAACTTCTACGTCAAGGGCGTCGAGGGCAGTGTGCCCGGCGGCGACAAGAAGTAAACCCGCGCGCTTGCACTGCGCCAGCCCCGGCCGCCTTTGGGCGGCCTTTTTCATTGATCTGGAGATTTCACCATGCTGGTTCCGCCCCCCGTTGACGCCGCGCACCTTCCCGCCTTGTTGCAGGCCATGCCCAAGGCCGAACTGCATATTCATATCGAAGGCTCGCTGGAGCCCGAGCTGATCTTCGAACTGGCTGAGCGCAACGGCGTGCGCTTGCCCTACGCCAGCGTCGAGGCCTTGCGCAGTGCCTATGCCTTCAGCGATCTGCAGAGCTTTCTCGATATTTACTACGCCGGTGCCAGCGTGCTCCTGCATGAGCAGGATTTCTACGACATGGCGCGTGCCTACCTGGCCCGGGCCGCTGGCGACAACGTGGTGCGCGCCGAGATTTTCTTTGACCCGCAGACGCACACGGCACGCGGTGTATCGATGCAGACGGTCATCCAAGGCCTGCATCGCGCCTGCGCGGATGCGCAGCGTGAATCGGGCATCAGTGCGGCGCTGATTCTCTGTTTCCTGCGCCACCTGAGCGAAGAAGAGGCTTTTGCCACGCTGGAGCAGGCGCTGCCGCTGCGAGATCAATTCATTGGCGTGGGGCTCGATTCCAGTGAACTTGGCCACCCGCCGGAAAAGTTCGCGCGCGTGTTTGCGCGCTGCCGCGAGCTGGGCCTGCACCGCGTGGCGCACGCGGGGGAGGAGGGGCCACCGGCCTACATCTGGAGCGCGCTCGACGTGCTGCACGCCGAGCGCATCGACCATGGCGTCCAGGCCTTGAAGGACGAAGCCCTGGTCGCGCGTCTTGCAAGCGAACGCGTGCCACTCACCGTGTGCCCCTTGTCCAACCAGAAACTCTGCGTGTTTCCGGATCTGGCCCGGCACAACCTGCGCCAACTGTTGGATGCCGGCCTGTGCGCCACGGTGAATTCCGACGATCCGGCCTATTTCGGCGGCTATATCAACGAGAACTTTTTGCAGGTATTTGCCGCCACCGGCATGACGCCGGCCCATGCCTGGCAGTTGGCGCGCAACAGTTTCCAGGCCAGTTTCGCGCCCGAGGCGGACAAGCGGGCGTGGGAGGTGCGGCTGAAATCTGTTTTTTCGGATTTTTCAGGGCGCTGATGCGTGGGGCTTGCGGCGCGCGGCCCGCAGCCTGGCCTGCACCGCTTGTCCATAGGCTTGTCCACAGCCTGCGCACAGGCTTGTGCGGTGACGTGCCGGGCTGCGCCCGCTACCATCGGGAGCTAGCCCAGGAAATCCATGTCCGAATTCATGATGCCGGTTGACGAGGAATTCGCACCGTACGACCACCAGCTTGCGCAGTTGCGCGTGCCACCGCACTCAACCGAAGCGGAGTCCAGTGTTCTGGGCGGCTTGCTGCTTGACAACCAGGCGTGGGACCGCGTCGGCGACCTGTTGGTCGAGAGCGATTTCTACCGTTTCGAGCACCGGCTGATCTACGCCGGCATTTCCAAACTGATCAACGCCAGCAAGCCCGCCGACGTGATCACGGTGTACGAGCAGTTGCAGAGCATCGGCAAGTCGGAGGAAATTGGCGGCCTGGCCTACCTCAATGCCTTGGCGCAGTACGTGCCCAGCGCCAGCAACATCCGCCGCTATGCCGAAATCGTGCGCGAGCGTGCCATTTTGCGCAAACTCGTCACCGCCAGCGACGAAATCGCCACCAATGCCTTCAATCCGCAAGGCAGACCGGTGGACAAGATCCTCGACGAAGCCGAGCAGAAGATCTTCAACATCGGCGAGGAAGGCTCGCGCATGAAGCAGGGCTTCCAGGGCATGGACACCCTGGTGGTCAACCTGCTCGACCGCGTGCAGGAGATGGCGGACAACCCCAACGACATCACCGGCGTGCCCACGGGCTTCATCGACCTCGACCGCATGACATCGGGCCTGCAGGCGGGCGACATGGTGGTGCTGGCGGCGCGCCCCTCCATGGGCAAGACGGCGCTGGCGATCAACATCGCCGAGCACGTGGCGCTCAACGAAGGCTTGCCGGTGGCGGTGTTCTCCATGGAAATGGGCGCAGCCCAGTTGGCCGTGCGTATCGTGGGCTCCATTGGCCATATTGACCAGGGCCATCTGCGCACCGGCAAGCTGACCGATGACGAATGGCCGCGCCTGACGGAAGCCATTGAAAAGCTGCGCAACGTCTCGCTGCATATCGACGAAACCCCGGGCCTGACCCCCAGCGAGCTGCGCGCCAACGCCCGGCGCCTGGCGCGCCAGTGCGGCAAGCTGGGCCTGATCGTGGTCGACTATTTGCAGCTGATGAGCGGCTCGGCTGGTTCACAGGGCGAGAACCGCGCCACCGAGTTGGGCGAGATCTCGCGCGGGCTCAAGATGCTGGCCAAAGAACTGCAGTGCCCGGTGATCGCGCTCTCGCAGCTCAACCGCAGCGTCGAGACGCGCACCGACAAGCGCCCCATGATGAGCGACCTGCGCGAGTCCGGCGCCATCGAGCAGGACGCCGACATCATCATGTTCATCTACCGCGACGACTACTACAACAAGGACAGCAAGGAGCCCAACGTCGCCGAGATCATCATTGGCAAGCAGCGAAACGGCCCCACGGGCACGGTCAAGCTGTTCTTCCAGAAGTCGCAGACACGCTTCGAGAGCCTGGCCATGGGGTCTGGCGACGATTTTTAGTAAAAAAGGCTGCTAGCGCTTATTGGGTAAGCGCTAATAGCTATAAATTACATAGTAAACTGCGTGCTGCTCACTATCAAAAAAAGAGCTGTCAGCGCATGCGGAACAAGCGCTGGCAGCTCTTTTGACCTGTAACGAGTTGCGCTACAGCACTTCGCTCGCAAAATCCGCCAGGCGCGAGCGCTCGCCGCGCGCCAGAGTGATGTGGCCGCTGTGCGGCCAGCCCTTGAAGCGGTCCACGGCAAAGGTCAGGCCAGAAGACCCTTCGGTGAGGTAGGGCGTGTCGATCTGTGCCAGGTTGCCCATGCAGATGATCTTGGTGCCGGGGCCGGCGCGGGTGATCAGCGTCTTCATCTGCTTGGGCGTCAGGTTCTGCGCCTCGTCGATGATGACGAACTTGTTCATGAACGTGCGCCCGCGCATGAAGTTCATGCTCTTGATCTTGATGCGGCTGCGAATCAGGTCGTTGGTGGCTGCGCGCCCCCATTCGCCGGCATTGCCGCCGTCACCCTTGGCCAGAAATTCGAGGTTGTCGTCCAGCGCGCCCATCCAGGGCCCCATCTTTTCTTCCTCGGTGCCGGGCAGGAAGCCGATGTCCTCGCCCACGCTTACCGTCGCGCGGGTCATGATGATCTCGGTGTAGCGGCGGTCGTCGAGCACCTGCGTCAGGCCCGTGGCCAGGGCCATCAGCGTCTTGCCGGTGCCTGCCGTGCCGGCCAGGGTGACGAAATCAACCTCGGGGTCCATCAGCAGGTTGACGGCAAAGTTCTGCTCGCGGTTGCGCGTGGTCACGCCCCACACGGCGTTCTTGGCGTGGCCGTAGTCCTTGAGCGTCTTGAGCACGGCGGTCTTGTCGCGGATTTCGCTCACCCGCGCGTACAGGCTGGGCTCGCCCGGCGCCTCGAAGTAGACGAACTGGTTGATCATCAGCTGCGGCACGATGGGGCCGCTGATGCGGTAGAAGGTGTGCGCGCCGCTCTGCCAGCTTTCCACCGATTTTCCGTTGCGGTTCCAGAAATCGGGCGGCAGCGCCAGCATGCCGGAATACAGCAGGTCACCGTCTTCCAGTGCCTTGTCGTTCTGGTAGTCCTCGGCGGGCAGGCCAAGGGCGCGCGCCTTGACGCGCATGTTGATGTCCTTGGACACCAGCACCACCTCGCGCGCCGACTGCTGCTTGCGCAGGCCTTCGACAACGCCCAGGATCTGGTTGTCTGCCTTGCTGGGCGGCAGGCTGCTGGGCAGATCGAAGTCGAGCCCCGAGGTCTGGAAGAACAGACTGCCGCCAGCAGCGCGCTGGCCGGTGGAATCGAGCTTGATGCCGCGGCCGATGTCCGCGCCCGGCGTGGCGACCAGTGCGTCAAGCGAGCGGCTCACCTGGCGGCCGTTGCGCGCCACCTCGGTCATGCCCTTTTTGTGGGCATCGAGCTCTTCGAGCACGATCATCGGCAGGTAGATGTCGTGCTCTTCGAAGCGGAACAGGCTGGTCGGGTCGTGCAGCAGCACATTGGTGTCGAGCACGAAGAGCTTGGCCGGGCCCGTGCTGCGGGCCTTGCGCTCGCGCACCGGTTTGGGCGCTGGGGCAGTGGCAGGCGCCGCGGCGGTGGCGACAGGAGTCGCAGCAGCCGCAACAGGGGCCGGTGCCACGCCATTGTCCTGGCCGCGGCGTGTGCGCGGCCGGGTTGGCCTGGCCTCTGACGGGGCGGGTGCGGCCGGTGCTACCACGGTCGTAGCGACAGGCGCCGGGGCTTCATCGGGCTCGGCGACGCGCTTGCGGCCGCGCGCTTGGGGCGCCTGCTGGTGGTCAAAGGCGTCCTGGGCGAGAAGCGCGGCGCGCCGATTGGGAGCGGGGGGCAGTGGCATGGGCAGTGGACCTGGGCAATTCAGAAAAACAAAAAGCCGCCTGGAGACCGAGGCGGCTTGAAGGGGAGGGCGGGCGTCGCGCGGTGCAGCGGCATCGGGCCATTATGCACGGCAGCCAGGCCTCCCGAGGCAAGGCAGGGAGGCCCGTCAGGCCGCCTTTTTCAGTGCATTCAGGGCTTTTACCGATTTGAGCACTTCTTCCACATGGCCCGGCACCTTCAGGCCACGCCATTCTTCCGCGAGGGTGCCGTCGGCGTCGATGAGGAAGGTGCTGCGCTCAATGCCCTTGACCTTTTTGCCGTACATGATCTTGTTTTTGACCACACCGAACATGTGGCACATTTTTTCTTCAGTATCGGCAATCAACTCAAAAGGCAGTTCCAGCTTTTCCTTGAACTCGTCGTGCGATTTCATGTTGTCGCGCGAAACGCCGAACACGGCAGCGCCAAGCTTGACGAAATCCTTGTATTTGTCTCGAAACTGCATGGCTTCCGTGGTGCAGCCGGGCGTGTTGTCCTTCGGGTAGAAGTACAGCACCATGACCTGGCCGTTGTGCGAAATGTTGCTTACTTTCACACCACCGGTGGCGTTGGCTTCAAATTCTGGGAGGGGTTTATTGACAACGATCGCCATATATCTTTAATCTCTCTCGGTGAGGTCGTTGAAGAACCGGGGCATGCATGTGTTCTTTTTGTCGGATAACCCCGGCAGCAACCCGTGATTTTACTCTGAAAGCCCATTCCGCAGCATCCTCAGGGGCTCTACGGCGTCTGCTTGTGGTCTTCAGGCCGGTGGGGGCGGGCTGATGATGAGCGCCACGACGACGTTGCGCCCCTCGGCTGCGAGGATGTTGTAGGTGCGGCAGGCGGCAAAGCTGTCCATGGTTTCGAGCCCGATGCGCCGCGCAAACAGGGGCGCGAGCCACTTGGGCGGCACAAAGCGGGTGCGCTCGCCCGTGCCCAGCAGCATGACTTCGGCGTCCAGTGTCGCCAGGTGGGCGAAATGCTGCGGGCCAAGTTGCTCAAAACTCTGCACGTCCCAGGCCTGGCGCAAGCCTTTGGCGCCCAGGATCACGCCGGATTCGATTTTCTCGCCGGCGACCGCCACCCAGCCTGGGCCATAGCCCGAAATGCTTTGGGCGTCGATGCGTTCGGGGGAGAATTTCATGCGGTCTCGGGTGTGGGTGGCACGCCTCAGCAGGCGGCCAAGCGGCGGAGGAACTGTGGTCAAATTATAGGTTTCCCCGCTCTGCGGGCCGCCCATTGCCGCAAAGACCCTAGCTTTACCGCGCATGAAAACCATCCACAAATCCGCCAAGCTCGCCAACGTCTGCTACGACATCCGGGGCCCGATCATGGACGCGGCACGGCAGATGGAGGAAGAGGGCCACAAGATCATCAAGCTCAACATCGGCAATCTGGCGGTGTTCGGCTTCGATTCGCCCGAGGAAATCCAGCAGGACATGATCCGCAACCTGCCCAATTCGGCAGGTTACTCGGACAGCAAGGGCATTTTTGCCGCGCGCAAGGCGGTGATGCACGAGACGCAAAAGCAGGGCATTCGTGGCGTTACCCTGGACGATATTTACCTGGGCAACGGCGCCAGCGAGCTGATCGTGATGGCGACCAACGCGCTGCTCGACAACGGCGACGAGCTGCTGCTGCCCTCGCCCGACTACCCACTGTGGACGGCGGCGGCCAGCCTCTCGGGCGGCACGCCGGTGCACTATTTGTGCGACGAGGCCAACGGCTGGATGCCCGACCTGGCCGACATTCGCGCGCGCATCACACCCGCTACCCGCGGCATCGTCGTCATCAACCCCAACAACCCGACGGGCGCGCTGTATTCCGACGCGCTGCTGCAGGGCATCGTGGACATTGCGCGCGAGCATGGCCTGGTCATTTTTGCCGACGAGGTCTACGACAAGGTGCTGTACGAGGGCGTGCACCACACGCCGATTGCTTCGCTCAGCGAAGACGTGCTCACGCTGACCTTCAATTCGCTCTCCAAAAGCTACCGCTCGTGCGGCTACCGGGCTGGCTGGGTGGTCATTTCCGGCGACAAGAAGCCTGCCAAGGACTACATCGAGGGCCTGAACATGCTCTCGAACATGCGGCTGTGCTCCAACGTGCCGGGCCAGTGGGCCATTCAGACGGCGCTCGGCGGCCACCAGAGCATCAACGAACTGGTGGGCGAGGGCGGGCGCCTGCGCCGCCAGCGCGACCTGGCGTACGAGCTGATCACCGCCATTCCAGGGGTCAGCTGCGTCAAGCCGCAGGCGGCGCTCTACATGTTTCCCCGGCTGGACCCGGCGGTCTACCCGATCAAGAACGACCAGCAGTTCTTCCTGGAGCTGTTGCAGGAAACGCGTGTCATGCTGGTGCAGGGCACGGGTTTCAACTGGGCGTCGCCGGACCATTTCCGCATCGTGTTCCTGCCGCATGAGGACGACCTGCGCGAGGCCATTGGCCGCGTGGCGCGCTTTCTCGCCGCCGCACGCAAGCGCTTTGGCACCGAATAACTCCTGTTTTGATAGCTGATGGCGCTTGTCAGATAAGCGCTAGAGGCCAATTTGATTGATATTTTTATGAAACCGATTCAAGTAGGACTTCTGGGTGCGGGTACCGTGGGCAGCGGCGTGTTCAAGGTGCTTTCGCGCAACCAGGAAGAAATCCAGCGCCGTGCTGGCCGTGGTATCGAGATCACCATGGTGGCCGACCTCGACGTGGAGCGCGCTCGCAGCATCGTGGGCGACGGCGTGCAGGTGGTGAGCGATGCCCGCGCCGTGATCGCCAATCCGGACATCGACATCGTCGTTGAGCTGATTGGCGGCTACGGCATTGCCAAGGCGCTGGTGCTCGAAGCCATTGCCGCCGGCAAGCATGTCGTCACGGCGAACAAGGCGCTGCTGGCGGTGCATGGCACCGAGATTTTTGCCGCTGCGTCCGCCAAGGGCGTGATGGTGGCATTCGAAGCGGCCGTTGCCGGGGGCATTCCCATCATCAAGGCGCTGCGCGAAGGGCTGACGGCCAACCGCATCCAGTGGCTGGCCGGCATCATCAACGGCACGACCAACTTCATCCTCTCCGAGATGCGTGACAAGGGCCTGGACTTCGACGCCGCGCTCAAGGACGCGCAGCGCCTGGGCTACGCCGAGGCCGACCCGACCTTCGACATCGAAGGGGTGGACGCCGCGCACAAGGTCACGCTGATGTCGGCGATTGCCTTTGGCATTCCGGTGCAGTTCGACAAGGCCTACGTCGAAGGCATCACCCAGCTCGCCGCTCAGGACATCAAATACGCCGAGCAGTTGGGCTACCGCATCAAGCTGCTGGGTATCAGCCGGCGCGTGGACAAGGGCATTGAGCTGCGCGTGCACCCAAGCCTGGTGCCCGCCAAGCGCCTGATCGCCAATGTCGAGGGCGCCATGAACGCGGTCGTGGTGCACGGCGACGCTGTTGGCACCACGCTGTACTACGGCAAGGGCGCGGGCAGCGAACCCACGGCCAGCGCCGTGATTGCCGATCTGGTGGACATTGCCCGCCTGCACACCGCCGACCCGCACCACCGCGTGCCGCACTTGGCCTTCCAGCCGGGCACGCTGCAAGACGCCATGGGTGAGCTGCCCGTGCTGCCCATGAGCGAAGTGGTCACCAGCTACTACCTGCGCCTGCGCGTGGCCGACCAGGCCGGCGTGCTGGCCAAGGTGACCGGGCTGCTCGCGCAGCACGGCATCAGCGTGGACGCCATGCTGCAGCGCGAAGCCGAGGACGTGGGCGGTGAGGGCTCGATGCAGACCGACCTCATCATCCTCACGCACAACGCGCGCGAAGGTACGGTCAACACCGTGCTGGCCGAGCTCCAGGCCCTGCCCACCGTGCTCGCGCCCATCGTGCGCATCCGCAAGGAAGAGCTGAACTAAACCCGGGTTTCAGCCCCATGCCCAGTGCGCGGCAGGGGCTTGAATCCTCCACACTGCGCACGCTGCCCATGCAATACCTCAGCACCCGCGGCCACCCGGCCCGCCCCCACTTCTGCGACATCCTGCTCGAAGGCCTGGCGCCCGACGGCGGCCTGTACCTGCCCGAGCACTACCCGCAGATCGACGGCGCCGCCTTGACGCGCCTGCGCAGCGTGCTGCAGGGGCAGGGTTATGCCGAACTCGCGTTCCAGATTCTCTCGCTCTACATCGACGACATCCCGGCCGCCGACCTGCGCGCGCTGTGCCGCAAAACCTATACGGCAGAAGTCTTTGGCACGCCCGAGATCGTGCCGCTGCGCCCGCTCGAACCCGGCCTGTGGCTGGAGGCCCTGTCCAACGGGCCCACGCTGGCCTTCAAGGACATGGCCATGCAGTTGCTGGGCAACCTGTTCGAGTACGAACTGGCGCGGCGTGGCGAGCAGCTCAACATCCTCGGGGCGACTTCCGGCGACACCGGCAGCGCGGCCGAATACGCCATGCGCGGCAAGCAGGGCGTGCGCGTCTTCATGACCAGCCCGCACGGCCGCATGAGCGCGTTCCAGCAGGCGCAGATGTTCAGCCTGCAGGACGAAAACATCCACAACATCGCCATCGAAGGCGTGTTCGACGACTGCCAGGACATCGTCAAGGCCGTCTCCAACGACCTGGCGTTCAAGCGCCAATACAAGATCGGCACCGTCAACTCCATCAACTGGGCACGCCTCTTGGCGCAGGTGGTGTACTACTTTGCCGGCTACCTGCAGGCGACCACGTCGAATGACCAGAAGGTCAGCTTCACGGTGCCCAGCGGCAACTTCGGCAACGTCTGCGCCGGCCATGTGGCACGCATGATGGGCCTGCCGATTGACAAGCTGGTGGTGGCGACCAACGAAAACGACGTGCTCGACGAGTTCTTCCGCACTGGCGTCTACCGCGTGCGCAGCAGCGCCGACACGCACGAGACGTCCAGCCCCTCCATGGACATCAGCAAGGCCAGCAACTTCGAGCGCTTCGTGTTCGACCTGCTGGGCCGTGACGGCGCGCGCACGCAGGCGCTGTTTGGCGAGGCGCTGGCACGGGAAGGCCGTTTTGATTTGAGCGCCGACCCGCACTTTGCCGAGGCCGCGAGCCGCTACGGCTTTGTCAGTGGCAAGAGCACGCATGCCGACCGCCTGGCCACGATTCAAGACACCTTCAAGCGCTTTGGCGCCACCATCGATACCCACACCGCCGACGGCGTCAAGGTGGCGCGCGAGCACCTGGGTGCTGGCGATGCGCCCATGATCGTGCTGGAGACGGCGCTGCCCATCAAGTTTGCCGAAACCATTACCGAAGCGCTGGGCCACCCACCCGAGCGCCCGGTGCGTTTCGAGGGGATTGAGGCGCTCCCCAAGCGCGTGCAGGTGATGCCTGCCGATGTGCAGCACATCAAGACGTTCATCACGCAGCACTGTGATTTGTAGTAAAAACAGCCTCTAGCGCTTTATTGATAAGCGCCTATAGCTATTTAATTTATAGCAATCAGGAGTTCGCATGAAGGTTGTCGGCTTTGCCGGTTTTTCGGGCTGCGGCAAGACCACGCTGGTGGAAAAGCTGATTCCAGAATTGCGCATGCAGGGTCGGCGCGTCTCGGTCGTCAAGCACGCGCACCACAGTTTCGACATCGACCATGCCGGCAAGGACACCTGGCGCCACCGCGAAGCCGGTGCGTTCGAAGTGGTGGTGGCGTCCGACCGGCGCCTGGCGCTGATGCGCGAGTTCGAGCAGCCCAGCCAACTTTCGGTGCACCAGTTGCTCGCCGAGCTGTATGAGGGCGTCGATTGGGTCTTCGTCGAAGGCTTCAAGGAAAGCGACCTGCCCAAGATTGAAGTCTGGCGTGCCCCGGAGCCCGGCAGTGCGCCGCACCCGGTGCGCTACGCGAACGACGACTTTGTCATCGCCGTCGCCACCGATGCGCCCGACAAGCTCCCCGTGCCGACCGGCCTGCCGGTGTTCGACCTCAACGCCCCGGCCGAGATGGCCGCCTGGCTGCTGCGCCAGGGCGAGCGTTTCGACTACGACTGGGAACTGCACGGCGAGGCCAAACCATGCGCCCACCGATGAAGCCGCTCAAACCTCTGGACGAAGCGCTGGCCGAGCTGCTGGCACACGCAGTGCCGCTGGCCGGCAGCGACACGGTGGCCACCTGGGATGCCGATGGCCGCGTGCTGCAGACGGGCGCGGTCTCGCCGCTGCACGTGCCGCCCCAGGACAACAGCGCCATGGACGGCTACGCCCTGCGCTGCGCCGATGTGCCGCAGGCCGGCGCCGAGCTGCCGGTCTCGCAGCGCATTGCGGCCGGCAGCGCGGGCGCGCCGCTCGCGCCCGGCAGCGCAGCGCGCATCTTCACCGGCGCGCCCGTGCCCGCAGGGGCTGACGCCATCGTGATGCAGGAAGACTGCGTGGCGCTGGATGGCGGCGCAGTCCGCGTCAACGCCGTGCCCCGCCCCGGCCAATGGATTCGCCGCGCTGGCGAAGACATCACCCTGGGCGCACAGGTGCTGGCCGCTGGCAAGCGCCTCACCCCGGCAGAGCTCGGCCTTGCCGCCAGCATCGGCCTGGCGCACCTGCTGGTGGCGCGCCGCCCGCGCGTGGCGCTGTTTTCCACTGGCGACGAACTGGTCATGCCAGGGGACGTGGCGCCGCGCGACATGAAACCCGGCGCCATCTACAACAGCAACCGCTTCTTTCTGCGCGCCATGCTGCTGCGCCTGGGCTGCGAGGTGAGCGACTTCGGCATCGTCCCCGACCAGCGGGATGCCACCATTGCCGCGCTGCGCAAGGCGGCCGAGGCGCACGACCTGATTTTGACCAGCGGCGGGGTTTCGGTGGGCGAGGAAGACCACATCAAGCCCGCCGTCGAGGCGCTTGGGCGCCTGGACCTGTGGCAGATCGCCATGAAACCCGGCAAACCCTTCGCCTATGGGCGCATCGCCAACGCGCACTTCATGGGTTTGCCTGGCAACCCGGTGTCGAGCTTTCTGACCTTCGCGGTGCTGGTGCGGCCGTTTTTGCTGCGCTTGCAAGGTGTGGCCGACGTTGCTCCTAAAACAATAGCTGTTCGCGCAGATTTCACCTGCGAAAAGGCCGATAAACGGCGTGAATTCTTGCGGGTGCGCCACAACGATGCCGGTGGTCTGGACCTGTTTGGGAACCAGAGCTCGGGCGTGCTCACCTCGGCCGTCTGGGGCGATGGTGTGGTGGACAACCCGGCCGGCCATACCATTGCAGCGGGCGACACGGTGCGCTTTATTTCCTTCGCGGAGCTGTTGTCATGACCATCACGGTACGCTACTTTGCCTCCATCCGCGAGGCGGCCGGCACCGCCAGCGAATTGCTGGACACCGAGGCTGGCACCATCGCCGAACTGCGCGCCGAGCTGCTGGCGCGCGGTGGCGCGCTGGCCGAGGCGCTGGCCCCTGGCCGTGCCGTGCGCATGGCACTCAACCAGCAGCTCGTGCACGAGCATGCTGGCCTGGCAGAAGGCGATGAGGTGGCTTTTTTCCCGCCAGTGACGGGCGGGTAGGCGCCTGAGCGAAGTTTTGGGCGGGTGCGCCAGCGGGCCGTTCTGCGTACCACGACAGGGAAGGGAACCTGGGCCCCGCAGCGGTCCAGCCTGCGAGCAGCGGCCCTTCTCGAACCATCAGCGCGCCGCACCGGGAAACGTGTGATGGGGTCACCCATGGGCTGCGGTCATAGCGGCCATCAATCAGCACTTCTGGGTGGTCGGCCAATTGCAGCGCCAGCGCTCCCGCCACGGCGGGCGGCCCGGAGACGACACAGATCCTGCCGTTCAATTCCGCACGGGCAGGCCCTTCAACGGCGCGCGCGAGGGCAACGCTGTCAAACGTGCGCCAATGGCCGTCCTGCAATGCCGCCGGTCCGCGCGGAGACGTCAACCCGTCCACTAGCAGAAGCACGACTTGCAATGCAGCGAACGCGAGGCAGACGGGGCGCATCGGTACGGCTTGCCACGCCACATGCCGGCCTGCGAGCTCCATGGCGGCCGGTACGGCAAAGAGCAGAAAAGGTGTTCCCCAATGCAATTGAAGTTCAGCCCCCGTCAAGAGCCCCATGGCGAACATGAAAACCAGCGGGCCGAACCCGTACATCAGCAGAAATGCCCGGCTGGCGGCGTCTGTTTCGGAGGCTATCTTGTTCGGCAGGGCCTGGCTGCGAGGTGCCTGGCGTCGCCAATGGAAAACCGCAAGGCCAAGCAGAATCCATGCGGGCAGCGCACGGTTCAGGAGCTGGTCGGTCAGCCAATGCGTTGATTCGATCCAGCGGCGCAGCCCCTGCAAGTGAACCCCCAGGGACGAACTTGTCGCGTACTGGATGGGTGCGAAATCGTGGGCACGCAGCCAGAGCACGTGCGGTGCAAACACCAGCATGGACACCAATGTCGCCAGCAGCAGGCCGCGCCGCTGCGAGAGCACCCGCCAACTGCGCTGGTGCAGCCAGAAAGCAACCATGCAGGCGACCGATACCGCCATCTGGTATTTGGCCAGTGCACCCAACCCGATGGCCAGGCCCAGTGCCACCCACCAGCGTGTCAGGCCGGTGCGGAAAGCCTGCCAGTAGATGGCAGCACTGGCCGCCACGAACACCATCAGCACGACGTTGTGGTTGTAGTAGTACAGCCTTCCGTTGTAGAAGGTAATGCACAGCGCTGCCAGCAGTGCAATGGTGGCGTAGCGTTCACCCCGCAAGCGGCACAGCAGCCGCCACATCACGGCCATGCTGGCGAGCGTGCAGGCGGCACCGACGGCGTAGCTGGTGAGGGCATTGATTCCAAACAGCCGGACCGGAATCCAGAGCAGCCAGGTAGGCAGAGGCGGGTGCTTGTAATACCCGCCCTCCAAGGAGTGCACCCACGTGAGCTGCTCGATGTTGTCGGTCGGTGGGGACAGGCTGACGAACGACAGAAGTGCCAGCCAGACGGTCCCAAATACCAGCAGCGTCAGCGCGACGGGTGTCCAGGCGCCAGGGGCTTGCCTCGGGCGTTTGTCCTTCCCGATGGCACATTCATCGACCGCGAGCGGTGTCCGCGCCAGCGATAGCGATGGCGTAGGGGAGGCAATGCTTGGCATGGTGCGGTGGGTCACTTTTGCGCAGTGGTGTCGTCTGGATGCTGGCAGGCATTCCTTAGCCGGAAATTAGGGTGATGTTCTGGCCGCGCATTGCTGCTTTCCGCCCCCGGCCGGCCATCGCAGATGGCTTGTCCCAAGACGGCAGAACTGGGCGGCTGGTTGAAATAACTTGTGAGGTGCATCAAAAAAACATCATGGGATGCCCGCATGCTTGCGTGAGCGGCACGCAGTAGGCTTGCGGCCTGGACCGGTCTGGGATGCCGGCAGCGAAGTCCTTGCAGCAGCAGACACCACGGGAGACACCATGCGCCCCCTCGAAATCGTGCTTTCTCCGCCTTCCTGGCTGCTGCAGCGTATGTCCCTGCGGGCGCGGTTTTCTCTGTTGGCCCTGCTGGCCCTGGTGCTGTGTCCCGCTGCGGCTTTATGGGTGGCATGGTCGGGCCTTGTCGACTCGGCATTCGGGGTGCGCGCAGCGCTTGCAGCGGTGGTGTGGGGCCTGTCTGCCTACCTGTATGCGGGTTTTGCCGCCAACTTGCTCGGCTCCGTAGCGGCGCTGGGCCAAGTGGCCCGCAACAACGCGCGCGGCGATTTGTCTCAGACCGTGGTGGTGCCGGGCAGTGACGATCTGGCCCTGGCGGGGCGCCACCTTGAATCGATGAACGAGAACTTCTCGGGCCTGGTGGGGACCATCCGCAACCAGGCCTTGTACGTGTCCCAGGCGGGCGCCGGGCTCACGGCCAGCATGCAGGAACTATCCCAGCGCACCGAGGCCCAGGCCGCCAGCCTGGAGCAGGCCAGCGCCAGCATTGCCGCGCTCAGCGAATCGGTGCAAGGTACGGCGCAGCGCGCCAGCACGGTGGATGCCTTGACGCGCCGCGTGCAGAGCGAAGCCCGCGCCGGCGCCGGCGCCATGGAGGTCGCGGTCACGGCGATTGGCGAGATTGCCGCCGGCTCGCGGCGCATGGGCGAGATTGTCGGCGTGATCGACGGCATCGCCTTCCAGACCAACATCCTGGCACTGAACGCCGCCGTGGAAGCGGCGCGTGCCGGCGATACCGGGCGCGGCTTTGCCGTGGTGGCCAGCGAAGTGCGCACTCTGGCGCAGCGCAGCGCCACCTCGGCGCGCGAGATCCTGCGCGCTCGGGCGGGCAGGTGGACACCGGTGTGGCGCGCATTGACGCGGTGAAGGCGCATCTCGAAACCGTGGTCCATGGCGTGGGTGAAGTGGCCGAAGGCCTGAGTGCCATCAGTGATGCCACCGGTGCCCAAAGCGCGTCTCTGAGTGAAGTGGCGCAGGCTGTGCGCGAGCTCGACCAGATCACGCAGCGCAACGGCAGCATGGTGGAAGAGGCACTGCACGCGACCATGGGGCTGGCGGAGCGCTCGGCCAACCTGAGCGCCTCGGTGGCGGGCATCCGCTTGCGCCGGGGAACAGCCGACGAGGCCTATGCGTTGGTAGGCCGTGCGGCGCAGCTCGTGGAGCGTGTCGGCCTTGCGCAGGCCGCAGTGCAGTTCCACGACCAGGCAGGGCCTTACCGTGACCGCGATCAGTACATTTTCGTCTTCGATCGCCGGGGCGTGTACCAGGTGTTTGGCTCCACGCCGGCCACCGTGGGCAAGTCCGTGCACGACGTGCGCGGGCTCGATGGTGATTTTGTGTTGCGCGAGTTCTTCGCCGCCGCCGAGCGCGGTGGCGGCTGGGTGGATTACGAGGTAGTCAATCCGGTAACCGGGGTAGTGGACGAAAAAACCTCATACATCCTGCCTTTGGGGAGCGAGCAGGTGATTGGGTGTGGGGTGTTCAAGCCCAAGAGCGGGTTCAGCCTGGAGCACTGAGGCCCGTGCAGGGTACGGTGGGCCGCTGTGCCCAGCGTGCCTCAGGGCTCTGACAGCACCGGGCAGGGCCAAGCCAGCAGTTCGGCCAGGCGGCTCACCACCCAGGTGGCCTCACAAGGCGCCATGCCGGCCTCGCCGCTGGAAAGCCCGGTATGGATGCGCCGCAGAATTTCCACCTCCGACGGGGCCTGCACGTGGTACAGCGTTTGGGCGTGTTCCACCAGGTGGTTCGCCAGGTCTTCGCACAGCTCGTAGCGTTGGCGCAGGGTGTCAGCGGTCTCGCGCAGCCGACCGCGCGCATCGGCGTAGAGCGCGATGAAGCTTGGCGGGACGAAGATCTGGTTGTCGTGTTCCTGCATGGCCGTGCGGGGGGGGGCGTCAGTCGGGCGTGAACAGGCGCTCGAACTTTTCGCGGTCGGCGTCCAGCTCGAAGCTCACCAGCTGCCCCATCTTGCCGTCGCTGGCGCGGCAGGCGGCGAACAGCGTGGCGCGGCCTGCAAAGTGAAAATCTTCCAGCACGATAAGCGCGTAGGGGTAGGGAACAAACACCTGCACCGAGAACACGTCGCGGTGGCGGTTGCGTGGCGAGGGAAAGAGCTTGTAGCCGGGAATGTCGATTGTCTGGGTGGCCATGGGATACCGTTACAGTGGCGGGCAATGCTACACACTAATTTTGCGAAACGCGATCATGGCCACGCGTGACAAGAATGCCTGGGCACTCAAGGTACTGGCGCTTGTCAAGGCCGGCAACCTGCCCGCTGCCCTGGCGCAGACGCAGGTGGCGCCGTCGGAAGGCGATATCGTGCGTTTCCAGGGCCTGCTCGCCGCTTTGCCAGCCACCTCGCCGTTGCGCCAGTTCGCCGAGCAGGTCGAAGAAGCGCGCCAGCTCATGGCTGCGCCGCGCCTGCACCGCTCGCCTTGATGGACCGCCGCCCCGCCATGAACCCCATTCACGTCACCATCCAGACCGAGGACTTTGATCTGAGCGCCGAGGTCGCCGCGCTGCGCCAGCACGATGGCCGCGTGGGCGCGGTGTGCAGCTTCGTTGGCACGGTGCGCGACCGCAATGGGCCGGAGCATGGCGTGGCGGCGATGGAACTGGAGCACTACCCCGGCATGACCGAGCGCTCCATCGAGGCCATGGTGCACGAAGCGTTTGCGCGCTTTGACATTCTGGGCGCGCGCGTCATCCACCGTGTCGGGGTACTGGCACCGCTGGACCAGATCGTGCTGGTGGTGGTGAGCTCGGCGCACCGGGGCCAGAGTTTTCAGGCCTGCGAATTTTTGATGGACTACCTCAAAACCCAGGCGCCGTTCTGGAAGAAGGAAACCACGCCGCAAGGCGCGCGCTGGGTCGATGCGCGGGTCAGCGACGACGCAGCGCTGGCGCGCTGGGGCATTGAGGCCAGCAACGCAGGGCTTTAGGGCGCCTCTTATTAAGGCTCCCTCAAGCGGCTCGCCACAACGCCTGCAGCCACGCGTCACCCTTGCTGGGGGCGCACCGACACGGTGTCGCTGTAGACGGATGTGATGTGGCCGTCGATTTCCACGCGGAGCGCACCGCGTGCGTCTATGCCACGTCCTATGCCCGACTGCATGCCGTGTGGGCCGCGCACGCTGAGCGGCTTGCCAGCCAGCCAGTCCATGTGCGCGAAATCCTGCGCAAAGGGGGCCAGGCCCTCTTGCTCGAAGCGCAGCAGGCCGGTGCGCAGATGCTCAATGACGCGGGCCGCTAACTCGTTGCGGTCGGGCGGCGTGCCGCCGCACAGCGTGGCCAGGTCGGTGGCGGGCTGGTCGAGCTGGCCGAGCACGGCGGGTGACAGGCGCACATTCAAGCCCACCCCCACGCGCACCACGCTCGGGCCATCGTATTCGCCGCTGACCTCGATCAGGATGCCGGCCAGCTTGCCGTGGTCGGTCACCACGTCGTTGGGCCATTTGAGCTGCAGCCCCGGTACCCCGGCACGGGTCAGCGCCTGCACCACGCATACGCCCATGGCGATCGAGAGCCCCGACAGCACTGCCGGGCCGCCGGCAAAGTGCTTCAGGCACGACAGGGTGATGCCCAGCCCCGGCGGCGAGAGCCAGCCGTGGTTGCGCCGCCCGCGCCCGAGGGTTTGGCGCTCGGCCAGGACCACCGTCAGGTCAGCGGCATCGGGCAGAAGGCGAGCGAGTTCGTCCTGGGTCGAATCCAGCTCCCAGTGCAGGTGGACGGGCGAACCGGGGGTCGCACCCAGTTTGGAGGCGATCAATGGGAGGTCCAGCAGCTGCAGGGGCCAGGGCATCCGGTAACCGGCGCGGCTGCGTGCCTCGATAGGCAAGCCCATGGCCCGCAAGGCAGCGATCTGCTTCCAGACGGCTGCCCGTGTTACGCCCAACTGGGTGGCGAGCGCTTCGCCAGACACAGTGTTGCCCGTGGCCAGTTGGCGCAGCAGTTCTCTGGCGGGAGGTTCGGGTTGCATGCACCGAGTGTGCATCAGCTCAGAGGGGCAGGCGGTGGGCGGATGAAGCTCGAAGCCTGCGCCCAGGCCTGCTGAGCGATCCGCAAGAGGTTATTGGAATTAAAAATCAATAATTACGTAAACTAAAACTCACTGTAAATGTTTACAATGCAGTGGCGGTAAGCAGCGCATGCAGGTTGAACCGGCAGGGTTACGCAGTGTGTGCTGCCTCTATATCCATCAACATTCAAGAGGAACCGATGTCTCAAGATCTCTCCAGTGCTGTCTCCGCGCCCGTGTCGCGCCATTCCAATGGGGTGCGCCAAGTAGCCCTGATTCTGGGCGGTACGGCGGTGCTGGCCGCTTCGTCCTACGTCAGCATCCCGATGCAGCCGGTGCCGGTGTCGCTACAAACCTTTGCGGTGCTGGTGGTGGGCGCCCTGTACGGCTGGCGCCTGGGCGGCCTGACCGTGCTGGCCTGGCTGCTGGAAGCGGCTCTTGGCATGCCCGTGCTGGCGGGTGGCGCAGGTGGGCTGGCGCCCTTCTTTGGCCCGACGGCAGGCTATTTGCTGGCCTTCCCGCTGGCGGCCATGCTGATGGGCTGGCTCGCCGCGCGTGGCGGGGATGGGGCCCATCCGCTGCGTGCCTTTTGGGCCATGCTGCTGTGCACCACCTTGATTTTGCTGATGGGTGGCGCGTGGCTGGGCGCGATGATTGGTGCCACCAAGGGTTGGCAGTTGGGCGTGCTGCCCTTTCTGGTGGGCGATGTCGTCAAGTCGGCCCTGGGCGCTGCCACGCTGGCAGTGTGGCATTCGGCACGCAGCAGGTGGCCGCGCACGTGACGCTGGCGCTGCGCGCCCACCATCTGCTGTGCATGCTGACGTACGTCGGCAAAGGCTACAGCGCTGAATTCGCGCACAACTTCGATGGTCTCGTCAGCCGCCTGGCTGCTGGCGAGGAGGTGCTTCTGGTGGAAGGGCCGGATGCCATTTGCGCCCCTCTGTGCGAGAGCGAGGGAGCCTGCGCACATTGCCACGGGGCGGGTGTGCGGGCGCGTGACCAGCGTGCGGCGCAAGCGCTGGCGCCATTGCTGGGGGTGCCCGTGGGCGCGGGCAGCCGCCTGCGGCTGGATGTTGGCTTGCTCACACGCCTGCGCACGGCATACGCCAGCGGCGATATTCGTGGTGCGTGTGCGGGCTGCGAATGGGCCGATCTGTGCGCCCGCATTGCAGCAACGGGCTACGAAGGGGTGCGCCTGCGCATGCCGAAGGCGGTTGTGCCGCCGTGATCGGTAAGCCGCGCAGCCGCATCCCGGTGCAGTTGCTGCAAACACCTCGGCAAGCGTTGGCCGATCTGCCCCAGCCCTGCAACAAGGGTACAAAACGCAATGCCCAAGGCCACTTCAATGCCTGGGTGGGCTACAAGCGGCCCCTGGAGGTGGCTTCTGATAAAGAGCGTTCTTCAACGCCTCACTGGCCATCGAAAATATGCGCGTAGGTCTCGCGCAGCGCCTTTTTCTGGACTTTTCCCATCACATTGCGCGGCAGTTCCTTGGCGAAGAACAGCCGCTTGGGCACCTTGAATCCGGCAATCTGGGCCTTCACGGCTTCGATCAGGTGTTCGGCGTCCAGCTGCGCCCCCGGCTGAGGCACCACCACCGCCACCACGCCTTCGCCAAAGTCGCGGTGCGGGCAGCCGATCACGGCCGATTCGACCACACCGCCCAGTTCGTTGAGGTAACTCTCGACCTCGGCCGGGTAGACGTTGTAGCCGCCGGTGATGATGAGATCCTTGCTGCGGCCGACGATGGTGACGTAGCCGCTCGCGTCCACCTGGCCCACGTCGCCCGTGCGGAACCAGCCGTCGCTGGTGAATTCCTTGGCAGTGGCTTCGGGCATTTTCCAATAGCCAGGAAACACGTTCGGGCCGCGCACCTCGATTCCCCCGACTTCGCCCACGGCGCAGGGTTGCTGCGCCTGGTTCATGCAGCGCAGCTCTACACCGGGGAGCGGGCGGCCCACGGTGCCGGCCATGCGAGGTCCATCGGCCTCGTGGTAGGGGTTGGACGTGAGCATCGAGGTCTCGCTCATGCCGTAGCGCTCCAGGATGGTGTGGCCGGTGCGTTCCTGCCACTCGCGGAAGGTGTCGACGAGCAGCGGCGCCGACCCGCTGATGAACAAGCGCATGTGCGTGCAGCGCTCGGGTGTGAGTGCTGCCTCCTGCAGCAGACGCACATAGAGGGTGGGTACGCCCATGAACACGGTGGCCTGTGCAAACCAATCCAGCGCCTGCTGGGGTTTGAACTTTCCCATCCAGAGCATGGTGCTGGCGTTGAGCAGCGCGCAATGCACGGCAACGAACAGACCGTGCACATGGAAGATCGGCAAGGCATGGATGAGCACATCGCCCGGCTCCCAGCCCCACAGCGTGTGCAGCGTCTGCGCGTTGGAGCTGAGGTTGCGGTGCGTGAGCTGCGCGCCCTTGCTGCGGCCGGTGGTGCCGCTGGTGTAGAGAATGGCGGCGACGGTGTCGGCTGGCACGTCGCGGATGGCGTGGTCGCTGCCCTGGCCCTGCGCTGCATCGACCAACGACCCTTGGCCGTCGGCCCCCAGCGTCGCCACATGGGGCACGTTCAGGCGTGCCGCCAGTTCGCCCAGGGCTTGCGCCTTGGCCGGGTCCACCACGAACAGCCGGGGCTCGGCGCTTTCAAGAAAATAGCTCAGCTCGGCCGATTGGTAGGCCGTGTTGAGCGGCACATAGACCACGCCCGCGCGCAGGCAGGCGAGGTAAAAAATGAGTGCGGGTACGGATTTTTCTACTTGCACCACCACGCGATCGCCAGGAGCGACGCCCAGGCTTTCCAGCCAGCAGGCCATGCGGGACGATTGCTGGTCCAGATCGGCAAAGCTGTAGTGCGCGCCCTCGTCGGTCTCGATGGCGGTGCGCTCCAGGTGCTTGCCAAAGGCGTTGCGAAACAGGGCGTAGAGGTTGTGTGAAGGCATGGCTGTGGGAGGCAGTTCTGTGGAAATCAAGCGGCGGGTTTGAGTAGGCGCTTGACGGTGGAGGAGTGGCTGACCTTCTTTTCGGCAAATTGCTCATGGCGCGCCTCCAGTTCGGTGACTTCGTAGAGGTAGTTCACCATCAGTCCGAACGATTGCTTGAGGCCTTTGCGGGAGAGGTCGGCGGCGAAATTGATGCGCTCCAGGCGGGCGCCGTTGTCCAGATGAAAGCGCGCGACCGGATCGGCCAGGGGTGCATGCGATGCGTGGACCAGGTAGTGCGCGCACAGGCTGGCGAAATCGGCCTGCAGGGCTTTGTCCATGTGCTCCAGGCTGTCGGCCGTTGGCGTGCCATGCTGCGCGATCCAGGCTACCGCGCGTGCGCGCGCACCGACCCACGGGGCCACAGCGGGCGGCGCCTTGGCTAGCCAATGCGCCAGACCGGGCACCGGCGAGAGGGTGCAGAAGGTTTTGAGCTGGGGCAGTTCGAGGCGCAGTTGGTCCACGACCTTCTTGATCAGGAAATTGCCCAGCGACACGCCGCGCAGCCCCGGCTGGCAGTTGCTGATGGAATAGAACACCGCGGTTCTGGCGTTGGCGGGCAGCGGTGCGTCGGGCTGCGCGGCGATCAGTGGCGCGATGGCGTCGGCCATCTCGCTGACCAGGGCGACCTCCACGAAGATCAGAGGCTCGCCGGCCAATTGGGGGTGGAAGAACGCATAGCACCGGCGGTCGGTCTGCACGCGGCGGCGCAAGTCGTCCCAGCCGGCGATGGCGTGCACTGCCTCGTGCTGAATCAGCTTTTCCAGCAGCGCAGCGCTCGATTGCCAGTCCACGCGTTCGAGCCGCAAAAAGCCGGGGTTGAACCAGGAGCTGAGCAGGTGCAGAAAATCTGCATCCACCGCGGCCAGCTCGGGGTTGCCTTTGCGCAGCGCGAGCAAATCGTTGCGCATGGACAGCAGCATCGCGGTGCCGCCTGGGGCGCGATTGACGCGGCGCAGCAGCTCCTGGCGCGGCGGCTCGACCACCGCCGTGAGAGTGGCCAAGTGTTCGGCTGTCGGCGCCTTCGCATACTGCGTGGCCGCGCTCAGCACGGCATCGGGGGCCGGTGCAAAGCCGGTGGCCAGCGACGCGAAAAAAGCCTCGCGCCGCGTGGGTGCCAGCGCCCGGTAGCCTTCAATGACTTGCAGGGCCAGGTCGTACACATTGGCCTGGCCGCGCTCTGAAAGCAGCCGGCGGCACGCCTCGACCAAGGGTTTGATGGCGTGGTCCGTGCGCGCTTTCTGGGCGAGGCGGAGCAATTGTTCGAGCATGGGTTTTCAGTCCTCCTTACCCCATCAGTGCTTTGGGCCACCACCATGCACAGCATGAACGGAAACGCCCCCTTGAGGAGGGTGGGCAGGCGCACGTCGGGCGTGATGCCGTTGATGGCGAAGAGGTTCAGGCCCACCGGCGGTGTGATCAGACCCCAGCTCCATGTTGGTGGTGAGCACCACGCCCAACCAGATCGGATCCAGCCCCGCTGCGGTGATCACCGGCATGAGAATGGGTGTCGTCACCAGGATGATAGCGGCCGGCGGCAAGGATAAGCCAGCGGTTGGCGTGCATCTCACCGATCGCCTGCGCTACCGACGGCGTGACCTGCAGCGAAGACACCGTGTAGCAGAATAGGCTCGACGAGCCCGTGATCAGCATCAGCATGCCCGACTCGCACAGCCCATCGCACAGGATGGATCAGCGCGACAGCGCCTCGGACAGATCGCTGCTGGCGCGTGAACTTGCGACGCTGAAGCCGCGGCCCAGACCGCTCGCCAGCACGGCGCTGAAGGCCCCCGCGCCTCTGGCCTGGAGTGCAGCGGCGACCGCGTCGGGCACCTGACAGCCGCTGCCCTGAAAAAAATAGGGCCTAAATGGGCTCTAGCGCAATGCTGTCAAGCGCTGGCAGCTATTGAATTGGTAGTGAGTGCGCGCCCTCCTGGCTTGCACAAAGCATGACGTGGCGCAAGCCCTCGGGGCGTGGACCGCTTGAAATATGTCCAACTTCGCCCCACGTGCCCAGCAATCTGGAGGAACCACACCCATGCGTCTCGACAAACTCACCACCAAATTTCAGGAAGCCCTCTCCGATGCGCAATCGCTTGCGCTGGGGCACGACAACGCCTACATCGAACCCGTGCACCTGCTGGTCGCCATGCTGCGCCAGGACGATGGCCCGCGTGCGCTGCTCGAGCGTGCTGGCGCCAACGTGCCCGGCCTGCTGGCGGCGGCCGAGGCTGCCGTCAAGCGCCTGCCCCAGGTGACGGGGCAGGACCAGGTCCAGGGCGGCCCCGAGCTCGGCCGCGTGCTGCAGGCGACCGAGAAAGAAGCCATCAAGCGCGGTGACAACTTCATTGCCAGCGAACTGTTTCTGCTCGCGTTGCTCGATAGCAAGGGCGATGCGGCCCGCATTGCCAAGGAAAACGGCCTGTCGCGCAAAAGCCTGGAGTCGGCGATCGATGCCGTGCGCGGCGGCCAAAAAATGGACAGCGCCGAAGGCGAAGGCCAGCGCGAAGCGCTGAAAAAATACTGCATCGACCTGACCGAGCGCGCCCGCGCCGGCAAGCTTGACCCGGTGATCGGCCGCGACGACGAAATTCGCCGCGCCATCCAGGTGCTGCAGCGGCGCACCAAGAACAACCCGGTGCTCATCGGCGAGCCCGGCGTCGGCAAGACGGCCATCGTCGAAGGCCTGGCGCAGCGCATCGTCGCCGGCGAGGTGCCCGATTCGCTCAAGGGCAAGCGCGTGCTCTCGCTCGACATGGCGTCCTTGCTGGCGGGAGCCAAGTTCCGCGGCGAATTTGAAGAGCGCCTGAAAACCGTGCTCAAGGAGCTGGCGCAGGACGAAGGGCAAACCATTGTCTTCATCGACGAGCTGCACACCATGGTGGGCGCCGGCAAGGCCGAGGGCGCGATGGACGCGGGCAACATGCTCAAGCCCGCCCTGGCGCGCGGCGAGCTGCACTGCGTGGGCGCCACCACGCTGGACGAATACCGCAAGTACATCGAGAAGGACGCCGCGCTCGAGCGGCGCTTTCAGAAAATCATCGTCGGCGAGCCCACGGTGGAAGCGACGATTGCCATCCTGCGCGGCCTGCAGGAACGCTACGAGCTGCACCACGGCGTGGAGATCACCGACCCGGCGATCGTCGCCGCGGCCGAGCTGTCGAACCGCTACATCACCGACCGCTTCCTGCCCGACAAGGCGATTGACCTGATCGACGAAGCGGCGGCCAAGATCAAGATCGAGATCGACTCCAAGCCTGAGGTGATGGACAAGCTCGACCGGCGCCTGATCCAGTTGCAGATCGAGCGCGAAGCCGTGAAGAAGGAGAAGGACGAGGCTTCGCAGAAGCGCTTTGGCCTGATCGAGGAAGAGATCACGTCCTTGCAAAAGGAAATCGCCGATCTGGATGAGATCTGGCAGCAGGAGAAGGCCCAGGCCCAGGGCAGCCAGCAGGTGCGCGAAGAGCTGGAACACGCCAAGCTGCAGATCGAAGAATGGAAGCGCAAGGGTGACTTCAACAAGGTCGCCGAGCTGCAGTACGGCAGGCTCCCTGCGCTCGAAAAGCAGCTCAAGGAAGCGCAGGACAAGGAATCCGGCGCGGGTGCCCATACGCCCAACCGGCTGCTGCGCACTCAGGTGGGCGCCGAGGAAATCGCCGAAGTGGTGAGCCGCGCCACCGGCATTCCGGTCTCCAAGATGATGCAGGGCGAGCGCGACAAGCTGCTGTTGATGGAAACCAAGCTGCACGAGCGCGTGGTCGGCCAGGACGAGGCCATTGCCGCCGTGGCCAACGCCATCCGCCGCTCGCGCTCGGGCCTCTCGGACCCGAACCGCCCCACGGGCAGCTTTCTGTTCCTCGGCCCCACGGGCGTGGGCAAGACCGAGCTGTGCAAGGCGTTGGCGGGCTTTCTGTTCGACAGCGAAGACCATCTGGTTCGCATCGACATGAGCGAATTCATGGAGAAGCACTCGGTGGCCCGACTGATCGGCGCGCCGCCCGGCTACGTGGGCTACGAAGAGGGCGGTTACCTCACCGAAGCCGTGCGCCGCAAACCGTATGCGGTGCTGCTGCTCGACGAGGTGGAAAAAGCGCACCCGGACGTGTTCAACGTGCTGCTGCAGGTGCTCGACGATGGCCGCCTGACCGACGGCCAGGGCCGCACCGTGGACTTCAAGAACACGGTGATCGTGATGACCAGCAACATCGGCTCGCACCTGATCCAGGCGATGGTGGGGCAGGATTCGGACGACATCAAGGAGGCGGTCTGGGGGGAACTCAAGAACCATTTCCGACCCGAGTTCCTCAACCGCATCGACGAGACGGTGGTGTTCCACGCGCTCGATGCTGCGCACATCGAGTCCATCGCGCGCATTCAACTGCAAATTTTGCAGGCGCGGCTGGCGAAGATGGAGCTGGAACTGCAGGTGTCCGAGACGGCCATTGCCGAGCTCGCCAAGGTCGGGTTCGACCCGGTGTTTGGCGCGCGGCCGCTCAAGCGGGCGATTCAGCAGCGCATCGAGAACCCGCTCTCCAAGCTCTTGCTGGAAGGCAAGTTCCTGCCCAAGAGCGTGATTGCCGTCGATGTCGATCCGGTGCTGGCGCCGGGGGTGTTTCATTTCAGCGGGCAGTCGCAAGCGGACGCCGCGCCGAAGTGATATCAAAAGAATAGCTGCTAGCGCTTACTGCATAAGCGCTAGCGGCCATTTTTGCTAATATTTTTATGAAAATTTACCGAAAGCCGTTTTGGACCAAGTGTTGAACCGACTTGCCAGCTGGCTGCTGCGCGCCGTGGTCCTTGTGGCCGGGCTGGTGGTGTTTCTCAGTCTGCTGACCGCCGTGCTGCTGTTGGCCGCTTTGTGGGGCCTGCGCGCGCTGTGGGCGCGCATCACGGGTCGGCCCGTGGTTCCCTGGGTGATGGGCGTCGACCCGCGCACCGCCTGGCGGGCCGCCGCGAGCCGCGGTGCCTGGCGCCGGCAGGGCCAGGCAACGGCCGAACCCGAACAGCCGCCGACACCGCCGCAAACGGGCGCCGCCGGCCCCTTGATGCGCCCGCTGCCCGGCACCGACGAGGTGACCGATGTGAGGCCGCGCCCGCCGCGCGCGCCCAAAGACGATTGAGGCGTTTCCCCTAAGCCGTGGCGAAGCCCCGCCACTATGATGCAACGATGACCTCCACCGACCTGCGCGCCCTGTTCGACACCCAGTACCAAGCCAGCCGCGAGCACGTGGCCGTGCCCCTGGTGGTACGCCGCGAGCGCCTGCTGCGCATGCGCAAACTCCTGGACGAGCACAGCGGCACGCTGGCGGCGGCGGTCGAGGCCGATTTCGGCGTGCGCTCGCAGCGCCTGACCGAAGTGGCCGACATGTTCGTGCTGCACACGCTCATTTCACACACGCTCAAGCACCTGGCGCGCTGGAGCCGGCCGCAGAAGGTGCGCACGCCGCTGTACCTGCTGCCGGCGAGCGCGCGCATCGAGCGCCAGCCGCTCGGCGTGGTGGGCGTCATCTCGCCCTGGAACTACCCCATTCAACTGGCCCTGGCGCCGGCGATCACGGCACTGGCCGCCGGCAACCGGGTGATGATCAAGCCCAGCGAACTCACGCCCCATACTTCGGCACAGTTGGCGCGCCTGCTGGCCCAGTTCTTCACGCCCGATGAGGTCTGTGTGGTGCAGGGCGATGCGGCCGTGGCCAGCGCCTTTGCCGCGCTGCCGTTTGACCACCTGGTGTTCACCGGCTCCACGGCCGTGGGCCGCAAGGTGGCGCAGGCGGCCGCCGCCAATTTGACCCCCACCACGCTCGAACTCGGCGGCAAGTCGCCCTGCATCATCGATGCGGACTGCCGGCTCGAAGACGCCGCGCTCAAGATCGCCCACGGCAAGCTGCTGAACGCCGGCCAGACCTGCATAGCGCCCGACTATGTGCTCGTGCCGCGCGGCAGCGAGAGCGCGTTTGCCGACGCCTACAAGGCCGCGGTGGCCAAGCTGTTCCCGACGATTGCCGGCAACAAGGACTACGCCTCGATCATCAGCCCGCGCCACCTGGCCCGTCTGCGCACCATGCTGCAGCAGGCACAGACGCAGGGCGCGCAGGTGCTGTCCATGGACCCGGCGCCGGGCCAATCGGTGGCGCCCGCCTCGGCCGTGCTCGACGGCGCCACCAGCCGCCAGATGGCGCCTGTGCTGGTGCTGGGCGCCACCTCGGCCATGCAGCTGATGCAGGAAGAGATCTTCGGCCCCATCCTGCCCGTCATCTCGTACGACCGGCTCGACGACGCCGTCGCCCACATCAACGCCGGCCCGCGCCCATTGGCGCTCTACTGGTTTGGCAACAGCGACAGCGTGCGCGACGGCGTGCTGGCACGCACCGTGAGCGGCGGCGTCACCGTGAACGACACGCTGATGCACATTGCCCACGACAACCTGCCGTTTGGCGGCGTGGGCGACAGCGGCTGGGGCGCCTACCACGGTGAGCAGGGTTTCCTGCGCTTTTGCCACCAGAAGTCGGTGCTGATCCAGTCGCGCTGGTCGCTCGGCTCGGTGTTCTACCCACCGTATGGCGCGCGGCTTGACAGCACGCTCAAGTTGTTGCGCCGCATCATTTAGGCGTTTCGGAGGAACAGCGGGCGTGTGACCCTGGCGCGCGCAGGCCCACGCTGGGGAGGGAAAACCCGTTTGCGGCGACAATGCCGCTCCTTTTTCAATTTCCGTTGTCCGTTTCGGTCGGTCTTTTCATGTCCAGTATTCAGGTTCGTCCCGCCACGCTTCGCGATGCCAAAGCCATCGCGCACATCCACACCATCGCCGCGCAACAGGCCTACCAGGGCATCGTTCCAGACGAGCAGCTCAAGGCCCTCTCGGTGGAAAAACGCCAGGCCTATTGGCGCGAAGCCATTGAGTACTGCGAGCCGCAGGTGCAGGTGGCGGTTGAGGACGAAAAGGTCATCGGTTTTGTCGGCTACGACCGCTCGCGTGATGAAAAATCGCGCCCGACCACCGGTGAAATCTGGGCCATCTACGCGGCTCCCTCGCACTGGGACAAGGGCGTGGGCCTGGCACTGTGGGACGCCGCCCGCGATGGCCTGCAGGAAGAGGGCTGCACCAACGTCACCGCCTGGGTGCCGCTGCGCAACGAGCGCGCCCTGCGCTTTCACGAACTCGCTGGCTTCAAGCGCGAGATGTCCACCGCCAAGACGGCGGTGGTTGGTAGCGTGAAGATCGAGGAAGTGCGGCTCAAGCGCGCCATTGCTGGCTGATGACCGGCTGATTGCCGGCCGATTTCCTTCTGTTCACCGAGATATTGCTTTTAATGACCCCTGCTTCTGCCAGCGACGCCGCCCCCACCATTGCGTGGACCACTTCCAAGGGAGTGGCTGCCAGTGCCTCCTGGCACAGTGAGGCCGGGGTGAGCGCGCCGCGCCGTGTGGAGCTGGCGGACGACACCCTGAGTGCCGACAGCGCCTACCGCCTGGCGTGCGCCGGCACGGGGATGCTGTGGCGGGGCGACTTCCAGAACGCCCGCCAACTGCTGCAGGCGCTGGCACGCCGCGCGGACAACAAGCCTGCCAAAGCGGCGGCCCGTGCGGCAGCGAAGGCGGCGGCCGCCAGCCCGCAAGAGCGTTTCAACCTGCACCGCCAGGCGCAGTCGCAGCGCGCGCGCACCCTGGGCACGCTGCTGATCGCCCTGGAGCCCGACTATTCGATCGCCCTGCGCCGCGCGCCCGACTGGCGTGCTGCCATTGCCGAGGCCTGGGGCCCGGCCACCGGTGAGCCCACCGTCACCTCGCTGCGCGAGCTGCTGGGCGTCGTGGGCGCACACGAATGGCGCAAAACGGGCGTCGAGATCCCCGTGCTGGGCGAAGCGCCGGGCAACCGCATTCACCCGCATTACGGCGTGTTTTCGCCGATCCGAGGCGAATACCTGGACCTGGTGGCCCAGCAGCCCTTGCCTGGCGATACGTCGCTGGCTTTTGACATCGGCACCGGCACCGGGGTGCTGGCCGCCTTGCTGGTGCGCCGGGGCGTCAAGCGGGTGTTAGCCACTGAAAACGCGCCACGGGCGCTCGCCTGCGCACAAGACAACCTGCAGCGCCTGGGCCTGACCAGGCAGGTGGAGCTGCACAGCGCCGACCTGTTCCCACCCGGCCGCGCGCCGCTCATCGTCTGCAACCCGCCCTGGCTGCCCGCACGGCCCGCGTCGCCGCTGGAGCACGCCATTTACGACGAAGGCAGCCAGATGCTGCGCGGCTTTCTGGCGGGCTTGGCGGACCACCTCACGCCGGGCGGCGAAGCCTGGCTGCTGCTGTCGGACCTGGCGGAGCACCTGGGCCTGCGCTCGCGCGAGGCGTTGCTGGGCTGGATCGCCGCCGCCGGCCTGCAGGTGCTGGGCCGCAGCGATGTGCGCCCGCACCACGCCAAGGCGCAGGACGCGAGCGACGCCCTGTATGCGGCGCGCTCGGCCGAGGTGACTTCGCTCTGGCGGCTGGCGGTCGCCGAATGAAGAACTCCTGAATTTGTAGCTGCCAGCGCTTACTGGATAAGCGCTAGAGGCCAATTTGGCACTAAATCTCGTGTCTGCTGCAACCCTGCCTTTGCTGCTGCTGGCCCCGATGGAGGGGCTGCTCGATTTTGTGCTGCGCGACATTCTGACCCGCGTGGGCGGCGTGGACCGCTGCGTCTGCGAGTTCATTCGCGTCACCGGCACGCTGCTGCCCGACAAAGTCTTTTATCGCTACCTGCCGGAACTGCACCACGGCGGCCGCACGCTGGCGGGCACGCCGGTGCGCGCGCAGTTGCTGGGCTCCGACCCGGCGAGCATGGCGGACAACGCCGCCGCCCTGGCGGCGCTCGGCCCCGAGGGCATCGACCTCAATTTCGGCTGCCCGGCCCGGGTGGTCAACCGCCACGGCGGCGGCGCCTCGCTGCTGCGCGAACCCGAGCGCATTGCCGAGCTGGTGGCAGCGGTGCGCCGCGCCGTGCCGGCGGCCATGCCGGTCTCTTGCAAGATGCGCCTGGGCTACGACGATGCGGCGCTCTCCGTGGCCTGTGCGCAAGCCATGGCGGACGCTGGCGCCTGCGAGATCGTCGTGCACGCGCGCACCAAGCAGGACGGTTACCGCCCGCCCGCGTACTGGGAGCGGATTCCCGCCATCCGCGCGGCGGTGCGCGTGCCGGTGGTGGCCAACGGTGAAATCTGGACGGTGGCGGATGCCGTTCGCTGCCGCGATGCCTCGGGCTGCGAGGCGCTGATGCTGGGGCGGGGCATGGTGGCCGATCCGGGACTGGCACTGGCGCTGCGCGCGCATGAAGTTGGGAGCGCACCGACCCAGCTGCCCTGGAGTGCGCTGGTCCCGCATCTGCTCGAATTCTGGGAACTGGTCTGCGCCCAGCTCGAACCGCGCCAGCGCGCCGGGCGGCTCAAGCAGTGGCTCAATTTGCTGCGCCGGCGCTACCCCGAGGCCCAGCAGGCCTACGACACGGTGCGCGTGCTCACCGAACAAACCGCTGTGGGCGCGGCGCTGGTGCACATGGCCGACGTGGCGCGCAAGTGAGGTTTCACAGCAGGTGATCGGGCGCCAAGGGGCCAAGCAGGTTGATCAGCAAGCGCAGCGGGAAGCTGGTGTCGGGCTCCGAGCGCGTGTCCTCCAGATCGCTGCCTGCGGGTGCGTGCCAGATCAGACCCTGCGCGTCTTGCTCCACATGCCAGGCCAGGTCGCGCATGCCGGTTTCTATCTGCTTGCTGGCCACGACTGAGAGCTTGCGGCTGCGGATCAGCAGGGCGATTTCGGTGTTTTGCAGCTCTGAGCGCAAGTCCAGGTTCATGGAGCCAATGGCCAGCAACTGGCCGTCCATGACGAGAAACTTGGAGTGCAGCATGGCCCGTGAGCTTCCCGTGACGCCGCTGCCCGAGCCGGACAGGCCGAAGGCATTGCGCAGACCGGCCTGCTCGCTGCGCATCTCGTAGAGCTCGACGCCCAGATCGAGCAGCGCCTTTCGGTGGCCCATGTAGCCGGCATGCGCAATGGGTGCGTCGTTGGAGGCCAGTGAATTGGTCAGCACCCGCACCCGAACGCCGCGCGTGCGCGCATCCTGGAAGGCCTGCATGATGCGTTTGCCCGGCACAAAGTAGGGCGAGACGATGAGCAGTTCGCGCTTCGCCTGGCCCATGAGCTGCAGCAGGCCGTCCACTACGGTATCTGCCGGTGCCGTCACTGATTCCGTTACTGGTGCAGGCGCCTCTTCGGAGCCTGCCTTGGGCCCGCCGTCGGCGTTGCCCGCGGCCGGGGCGGTCTGCCCGGTGGGCGCAGCGCCTTCGCGGGGCGCGGGGCCCGGACTGCTTTCCGCGGCGATTTTGGCCGGCTCGTCGGCCAGCACCACGGCCGGCGCCCAGACAAAGTGGGCGTGCGCCAGATCCATGGGCTCGAACTGCGCGGCGTGCTGTTTCTGGACCTCTTTGACGTCCTGCTTGGTCACGGTCCCGGCGGTCGAAGCGGCCGCGGAAGCTGGCGCCTGCGGCGCTTTTTCCGCTTTCGCCTGCTTCGCCCCCTGGGCCTGCACCTGCGTAGCGTCGTCCGCGGGATCGTCGGCCTGGGCGGCGTCCTCGGCGCGAGTCTTCTCGCGCATCTGCAGCAGTTCTTCCTTGCTGATGAGCGAAGCGACCGGGTAGGCGCGCTGGTTGTTCCAGTAGGTGTCGAAGCTGCGCGAGAGGTCGGCCACGATGGGGCCGGAGGCCAGCACGTCGAGATCGACGAAATTGCCCACCTCCGCGTTGCCGAAGTACGCGTCGCCCAGGTTGCGCCCGCCCGCCACGCCCATGGCGTTGTCGGCGATGAACAGCTTGTTGTGCATGCGCTGCTGGGCACGCGAAAAGTCCATCACGGCACTGAAGATGCGGCCCACCTTCGACGCGCGCGGTCCGGCCACCGGGTTGAACATGCGCATCTCGATGTTGGGCTCGAACGCCAGGCGCATTACCTGCGCGTCGCGCCCGGTGCTGTGAAAGTCGTCCAGCAGCACGCGCACGCGCACCCCGCGCCGCGCCGCCTTCACCACAGCGCGCAGCAGGCGCGCCGTGCTGGCGTCGGCGTGGATGGCGTAGTACTGCAGGTCGAGCGTCTTTTCCGCCGCTTCGGCCAGCGCCAGGCGGCTGCCGTAGGCGTCGTCCGGGCCGTTGAGCAAGCGAAACCCAGAGTGGCTGCGGGCCTGCGCCTGCTGGCGCTGTTGCTGCACGCTGGCGCTCAGTGAGGTCGCGGCAGGCGTTGCCAGTGCGTGCGAGACCGGTCGCGCAACGTTTTCAGGCAGACCCGAGCATGCGCTGAGCAAGCAGAGCAGGCCAAGGCTGGCGAAGTGGGAGCGAAGCGTCATGGCGTTGGCGGCACGCGGCGCCGGCGAAACACCGGTTTCAGGCCATCGGCCCGCGCAACCCGGTGCAAGCGTAGCCGGTGGACCGGTGTTGACGCGTCAGACGCCGCGCCGGACGCAGCGCGGCGCCCGCCTACCAGCTCGCTTCGCGGTCCGGCGTGGAGCTGATGCGGTGGATCGACAGGTCGGCCCCGTCAAACTCCTGTTCGCGCGTCAGGCGCAGGCCCATCGTCGCCTTGAGCACGCCGTACACCAGCGTGCCACCCAGCACGGCCCAGGCCACGCCCAGGCCCGTGCCCAGGAGCTGCGCGCCCAGAGCCACACCGCCCAGACCACCCAGCGCCTTGCTGCCGAAGATGCCGGCCGCAATGCCGCCCCAGGTGCCGCACAGGCCGTGCAGCGGCCACACACCCAGCACGTCGTCGATCTTCCAGCGGTTCTGCGTGAGCGTGAACATCGAGACAAATACCACCCCGGCCACGGCGCCCACCACCAGCGCGCCCAGCGGGTGCATGACGTCCGAGCCCGCGCACACGGCCACCAGGCCGGCCAGGGGCCCGTTGTGCACAAAGCCGGGGTCGTTCTTGCCCATGGCCAGCGCGGCCAGTGTGCCGCCCACCATGGCCATCAGGGAATTGACCGTCACCAGGCCGGAGATCTTGTCGAGCTGCTGCGCGCTCATCACGTTGAAGCCAAACCAGCCGACGATGAGAATCCAGGCGCCCAGGGCCAGAAACGGAATGTTCGACGGAGGGTGGGCCGAAATCCCGCCGTCCTTGCGGTAGCGGTTGGCGCGCGAGCCCAGCAGCAGCACGGCCGGCAGTGCAATCCAGCCGCCGACGGCGTGCACCACAACGGAGCCGGCAAAATCGTGGAACTCGGCGCCGCTGACGCGGGCGATCCAGGCCTGGATGCCCAAGTGGCCGTTCCAGGCGATGCCCTCGAAGAACGGGTAGACAAACCCGACGATGGCGGCGGTTGCGATCAGTTGTGGCCAGAACCGTGCGCGCTCTGCAATACCACCCGAGATGATGGCGGGGATGGCCGCCGCAAAGGTGAGCAGGAAGAAAAACCGCACCAGACCAAAGCCGCTTTGCTGTGCGAGTTGGTCCGCGCCCACGAAAAAGTGCTTGCCGTAGGCGACGCCGTAGCCGACCAGAAAATAGACCACGGTAGAAACCGAAAAATCGACCAAGATTTTCACCAGCGCATTCACCTGGTTCTTTTTGCGCACCGTTCCCAGCTCCAGAAAAGCAAAGCCCGCGTGCATGGCCAGCACCATGACGGCGCCCAGCAGAAGGAAAAGGGTGTCAGTGCCCTGGCGTGTGGCGTCCATGGAGTCCTTTGGTGCGGCAAGTGGGAAACAGGGCGCCAAAAAGGCGCCATGCACACTTTTGAGCAAAAAATGCGCCAGGCTGGAGCGGCCTTTGGGCACAGGGGTTGCACCGCAATCGAACGCACATGCACCACCGGTGTGCGCGCCTGCACGCCCCTGGGGCAAAAAAGGCCGGCACCCGGCGGGTGGCGGCCTTGCTATCGAGAATATAGCTGCTAGGGAGCCTCTGCACGAATCGTCCCGCCGTGTGCATCTGCGGCTTCGGGCGATCTGCAGCGTTGCAAATCCTCGCGATAGCTATGGCTATCGCTGCGGTTTGCGCCTTGATCCTGCCGTCGGGGTGGCGGTCGGTGTCGGCGGCCGTGCTTTCACATGTCCTGGCGGCGTTCAGGGCGCCGCCGTCTGCGGTCGATGAACCAGGCCAGGAAAGGCAGTAGCACCAGTGAGCCCGGCAGGACCCAGATGAAGAGGTAAGGGCTGACGGAGGATGCCGAGCGCATGACGCCGCGCAGGTGGGCGCGCTCGGTGGCGGTCCATGCCCCCTGTTTTCGCTGGCGGATCAACCAGACCACGGAACCTTTCATGGTGGCAAGCTCGCTTCGAAAACGTGTTTTCTCGCGCGTATTGCCTGCAAGAAAGGAGCAGAACCACTCTGGAGCCCGCTCCATGCGCCGCTGGAAGGCGCTGGTGGAATTGGGGTCGAATGTCCCGCTCAGCGGCTGCGGCTCCCCTGCGGTCAAAGGATCGCATGAAGGGGATGGCGCAGGCGTGTTCATGGCACTAGCGGTGTAATTCGCCCGAGCGCTCGGGCTGGTAGGCCACTTCGGCAACGCGCACCGTCATGCTGGCGCCCCCTGGGACGGGCCAGGCCAGCTCGTTGCCCACGGAGAGGCCCAGCAATGCGCTGCCGACCGGCGCAAAAATCGAGATGGCGTTGGGTGTGCTGCCGGCGTCGCGCGGATAGACCAGCGTGAGGCAAAAATCCTTGCCCGTCTCCTGAATGGAGAATTTCACCGTGGAATTCATGGTGACGACCTGGGGCGGCATTTCGGCGGGCTCCACGATATCCGCGCGGTCAAGTTCGGCTTGCAACTGCGATCGGCCCGGGAAGCTCGCGCCCGCAGAGGTCTGGAGCAGGGTTTCCAGGCGCTCGAGATCCAGGGACGAGACAGTGAGAGGCGGTTTGGGCATGGCAGGCACTAATTGGCAGGGCAACGGGCCAGTGTAGCCCTGGCGGAATTTCGCACTGCGGCATGCTGGTATTTTTGCCCCAAATTGGGTTGGCATGTCAACGCGCGGGGGGCCTGGCGGCTTATGGGTGATTGCCCCGCGCCGCGCGCACGCTTGCGGCTGGGCAGGCACCTTTCTCGCACCATGTCCCAATCTTCCCTTCGCAGCCCTTGGCTGGACGCCACCAAAGGCGCCGCCTGCCTTGCCATCGTGGCGCACCATCTCTCGGTCTATGGCCCGCTCTCCGAGACGGTGCGGCCCTTTGCGCCGCAGTTGATGGCCTGGCTCTACGACTATGCGCGCATGGCGGTCCAGATTTTTCTGGTGGTGGGCGGCTATCTGGCTGCGGCGAGCCTGGCGCCCTCTGGCGTTGCGCGGTTTGAAGCAGCGGGAGTGCAGATCGCGCGGCGCTTCATGCGCCTGGCCGTGCCTTATGCGGCAGCGCTGCTGACGGCGGTCGCCGCCGCGGCACTGGTGCGCCCTTGGCTGGACGATCCCAGTGTGCCGGACAGCCCCCACTTCGCCCAATTGCTGGCCAACGCGCTGATGCTGCAGGATGTGCTGGGCCAGCCGGCTCTTTCGGCCGGCGTCTGGTATGTGGCCATCGATTTCCAGCTGTATGCCGGGGCGGTTCTGCTGCTGGCGCTGGCACGCCGTCTCTCTGGCGGGGCTGCCCAGTGGGCCGCACTGGCGGGCAAAGTGCTGGTGGTGGTGTTGTGCGCCGCGTCGCTGCTGGTGTTCAACCGGTTTGCCGCGCTCGATGCCTGGGGTATTTACTTTTTTGGCTCCTATGGGCTTGGCATGGCGACGCTTTGGGCTGTGCGCAGCCCTCACCCCGGCCGCTGGCTGCTGGCGCTGGCGTTGCTAGGCGGCTTGGCGCTCGCCGTTGATTTCCGCCTGCGTCTTCTGCTGGCGCTGGGCACTGCTGCCTGGCTGGCCTGGCTTGCCTTGCGCGCGCCATCGACCAGGCCCTCGCGTGCCGAAGCCCTGGCGGCGCCGTTGATTTGGGTGGGTCAGCGCTCTTACTCCGTGTTCCTGGTGCATTTTTCGGTCTGCCTGATGGTGAATGCGCTCTTCGCCTATGCGTGGCCTGGCGAACCGCTGGTGCACGCTATCGGGCTGCTGAGTGCGTTCGGCCTGTCCATTGCAGCGGGCTGGTTGCTCTACGAGCGCGTGGAGCGCCACGGCGCCACCGCCTGGCAGGCCTTGCGCTGGGAAGCCCAACTTATGGGCGGCAGCTTGTTGGTGGCCCTGACGCATGGGCACCTAGCGAGCTAGGCCTTTTGCCGGCGCGGGTGCCCCATCGGGGTCAGGAATGGGCGCGGCAGGCGCTGAACAAATCCCGCTCGGCTTGGTACGCTGAGGTCTGCACATCCATCAGACCCAGCACCGAATGAAAGTAGCTGTCCTGCGTGATGCGTCGGTCAGCCAGATCGCGCTGCAGGCAATCCGTGTGCACACCTGAGCGTGTTTGCATGGCGGGTGAGAGCCAGGTGATCCAGGGGACGTGTTTTTGCACATCGGGCGCGATGCTGTACGGCAAACCGTGCAGGTAGATATTGTTCTCGCCCAGAGACTCACCGTGGTCGGCCACATAGATCATTGCGGTATCGGCCTTGGACTCCTGGCGCTCCAGCCAGTGCAAGGTGTCGCTCAGGAAGGCGTCGGTCTCGACAATGCTGTTGTCATAGGCATTGACGACTTCTGCCTGGCTGCACTGCTGCAAGGCGTTGGATTGGCACTCGGGCTTGAACTTCTTGAGGGCTGGTGCCGAGCGATGCGCATACGCAGGGCCGTGGCTGCCCATCTGGTGGAGCACGACCACGGTTCCGCGCGCACGCTGCTCCGCTGGCAGGGCGGCAAGCCGCTCGTCCAGGCCCACCAGCAAAATGGGATCCAGGCATTCGCCATCCGCGCAGAGCTTTGGGTCTTTGAGCGCCGTGGTGCTGGCCGAGGGGATGCGCGCGCAAATGCCCTTGCAGCCGGACTGGTTGTCCAGCCAGAGCACGGCCAGGCCCGCGTGCGCAAGCACATCGACCAGGTTCTCATAGTTGCTCTTGCGTGCTTCGTACGCGGTTCTCCCCAGATTCGAAAACATGCAGGGCAGGGCCGTCGCGGTACTGGTGCCGCACGACCAGGCGTTGCGTGCGCTCGACAGGTCTTTGCGCGCCGAGAGTTGCGGCGTGGTGTCGCGGGCATAGCCGTTAATGCCGAAATTGCCGCTGCGCCCGGTCTCGCCTACGACCAACACCAACAGCGGAGGTTTGGCTTGACCGGCATAGCTTGCGCCCAGTTTGGCGTCTCGGCCAAGCGGCAGCAGGGTATGTGTGTCCATGCGCAGCGGACGTGCTGCCAGGTCGACCAGCGCATAGACGGTATTGAGCGGGTTGATCAGGTAGCGCAACTGCGGCTGGTTGCGCATGGTGGAGGAAAACTCCTGGAATACCAGCAAGATGCTTGCCACCACCAGCCCCACGCAGGTCAGCAGCAGGGCGGTGTTGCGCATCACCTGCCGCAGGCCCGATGCATGGCCCAGCGGCCTGCGCCACAGCCACCACAGCGGCGGAGCCGCCAACGCGAGCACCATGGCCAGCATGCGCCAGGAAAACAGGTCGCCGGTTTCGCGCACGTCGGTTTGGAAGACGTTCTGCAGCATGCTCGAATCGATGGCGATGCCATAGCTGAGCATGAAGTAGGCGCCGAAGGCGGCAAACAGAATCAGCAGCGTGCCTGCCGGTTTGAGCGTCCAGCGCCAGGCGAAGAGCGCGAGCACGGCTGTATTGCCAGCGGCGATCAGAAACCCGAAGGCGAAAAAAAATAGCCAGCCATGCGCGGTGGCACCGGCTGCGTGGGTGTTTGCCAGGGCGCGCCACAAGGGCCAGTTGCAGACAGAAGCCAACCAGACTGCCAAGGGCAGCACGATCGTGACTGGGTGGGCGGCGCGGGGTTCGGTTTGGTTTGTGGGCATCACGTGGTGCGCGGCGCGGCGCTGGTGAGCGCAAGAAGAAATGTATCAGGGGTAGATTAGCGGCCGCCGGTTAAGGGCAGTTTAAGGCGACGCCCGCAAAGGGAGGACGCCAAGTTGTCCCGCATGGTGCTCCAGATGGTCTGCGACGAAGCTCTGCACGAAGTAGTACCCGTGGTCGTAGTCTGCATGGCGGCGCAGGGTGAGCGGCTGCCCGGCCTGGGCACAGGCGGCCTCGAAGCGCTGTGGATGGAGCTGCTCCGCCAGGAATGGATCGGATAGACCCTGGTCGATCAGGATGCCGGCGGGAAAAGGGGGGTGCTCGCACGCTTGCATCAGGCCCGCAGCGTCGTGTGCGGACCATTGGCTTCGGTCCGGCCCCAGGTACCCGGTGAACGCTTTCTCGCCCCAAGGACACTGGCTGGGCGCGCAGATCGGAGCGAAGGCAGAGACCGATCGGAACAGTTCGGGGTGGCGCAGCGCGAGTGTCAGCGCGCCGTGGCCCCCCATGGAGTGGCCGAAGATGCCGATGCGCGCCGTGTCGATGGGCAGATGCTCGCCCAGAAGCGGCAGCAACTCCCGTGTGAGGTAGCTCTCCATGCGCCAATGCGGCTTCCAGGGCGCCTCGGTAGCGTCAAGGTAGAAGCCGGCGCCGACGCCAAAATCCCAGGCATCGGCTTCACCTGACACGTTGGCGCCGCGCGGGCTGGTGTCGGGTGCCACCAGGGCCATGCCCAGCTCGGCCGCTGACCGCTGGGCGCCAGCCTTCACCATGAAGGTTTCCTCGTTGCAGGTCAGACCTGCGAGGTAGATCAGCGCCGGCACCTTGGCCCCCTCCAGCGCTTGCGGCGGCAGGTACACCGAAAACTTCATCGGCAAGCCAATCTCGTGCGAGTTGTGCCGGTAAAAGCGCTGGGCACCGCCAAAGCAGCCGTGGGCGCCCTGCAGGTCGAGAAAGGCGAGGGGCATTGGGAACTCCTAAAATGAGAGCTGTGAGCGCTTGTATCTAGGGCGATATAGCATGTATTAATACGCAAATGCTTACAGGATAAGCGCTAGGTGCTCATCTTTTAATAGATAACGACCGAGCGGATCGACTTGCCTTCGTGCATGAGATCGAAGGCTTTGTTGATATCCAGCAGCGGCATGGTGTGCGTCACAAACGGGGCCAGCTGGATTTTCCCGCTCATGGCGTCCTCGACCATGCCGGGCAACTCGCTGCGGCCCTTGACCCCACCAAAGGCCGAACCCAGCCACTTGCGGCCCGTGACCAGCTGGAACGGGCGGGTGGAAATCTCTTTGCCCGCACCCGCCACGCCGATGATGACCGATTGGCCCCAGCCCCGGTGCGCGCATTCCAGCGCAGCACGCATCACGCCAACGTTGCCGATGCATTCAAAGCTGTGGTCCACGCCCCAGCCGGTCATCTCGACGATGACTTGCTGGATCGGCTTGTCAAAGTCTTTCGGGTTGACGCAATCGGTGGCGCCAAACGTGCGGGCCAGATCGAACTTGGCAGGGTTGGTGTCGATGGCGATGATGCGGCCCGCCTTGGCTATCTTTGCTCCCTGGAGAACCGCCAGCCCAATGCCTCCCAGGCCAAACACGGCCACGCTGTCGCCCTCCTGCACCTTGGCGGTGTTCTTGACCGCACCCAGGCCCGTGGTCACCCCGCAGCCCAGCAAGCAAACCTGCTCAGGGTTGGCGAGCGGGTTGATCTTGGCCAGCGAGACGGCGGCCACCACGGTGTACTCGCTGAAGGTGCTGCAGCCCATGTAGTGGTAGAGGGGCTCGCCGTTGTAGCTCAAGCGCGTCGTGCCGTCGGGCATCACGCCTTTGCCCTGCGTGGCGCGTACGGCGATACACAAGTTGGTCTTGCCGCTCTTGCAGAACAGGCATTCGCCGCATTCGGCGGTGTAGAGCGGAATGACGTGGTCACCGGGCTGCACGCTTGTGACGCCTTCTCCGACTTCCATCACGATGCCTGCGCCTTCATGGCCGAGCACCGCGGGGAAGAGGCCTTCCGGGTCGTCACCCGACAAAGTGAAGGCGTCGGTGTGGCAAATGCCTGTGTGGGTGATCTTGACCAGCACTTCGCCCTCTTGCGGCGGGGCAACGTCGATTTCGACGATTTGCAGGGGTTCTCCGGCTTTAAAGGCAACGGCGGCGCGGGATTTCATGGTGTTCTTTCAGGAAATGCTGCGACATGGCGGTTGCACCTTCGGGCAATCGCTCTGGTCGCACCAGAAACAAGGATGCGCCACTGTACGCGGTGTGCCCGGGCAGCATTTGTGCAGCCGACACTGGGCTGTTCAAGGGCGGGACCTCTGCCACATACGGCAATCGCAGCGACCAGTGTTTCGTGGGACGGAGTTGGGTGTTGCACAACGGGTGTGTCGCGAGCGCCTTGGGCGGTCGGGTGAGCATGGCGCCGGCAATTGCCCATGAAAAAGCCCGCCGGAATGCGGCGGGCTTTGGTGGCGCCAGAGCGCCAGTTGGGTTGTGTGCTTACCTGGCAGCGCCGTCGATATCGCGGCGTGGGGCGCCCGTGTAGAGCTGGCGTGGGCGACCAATCTTGTACTCGGGGTCGCTGATCATCTCGTTGAGCTGGGCGATCCAGCCGACGGTGCGCGCCAGTGCGAAGACGCCGGTGAACAGATGCACCGGGATGCCGATCGCGCGCTGCACGATGCCCGAATAGAAGTCCACATTGGGGTAGAGCTTGCGCGAAACGAAGTAGTCGTCCTCCAGGGCGATCTTCTCGACTTCCTTGGCCAGTTTGAACAAGGGGTCATTCTGCAGGCCCAACTCGGCCAGCACCTCGTCGCAGGTTTCCTGCATCAGCTTGGCGCGTGGGTCGTAGTTCTTGTAGACGCGGTGGCCAAAACCCATCAGCTTGACGCCGGAGCTCTTGTCCTTGACCTTCTCCATGAACTCGCCCACCTTGCTGACACCGCCCTGGCGCTGGATGTCTTCGAGCATGTTCAGGCAGGCTTCGTTGGCGCCGCCGTGCGCAGGGCCCCACAGGCAGGCCACGCCAGCAGCAATCGCGGCGAACGGGTTCGTGCCCGACGAGCCGCACAGGCGCACCGTGGAGGTGGAAGCGTTCTGCTCGTGGTCGGCGTGCAGGATGAAGATGCGGTCCAGGGCGCGCTCAAGCACCGGGTTGACCACGTAGTCTTCGCACGGCGTACCGAACATCATGCGCAGGAAGTTGCCGGCGTAGGACAGGTCGTTGCGCGGGTACATGTACGGCTGGCCGACGCCGTACTTGTAGGCCATGGCGACCAGGGTTGGCATCTTGGCGATCAGGCGGATCGCGGCGATATCGCGGTGCTGCGGATTGTTGATGTCCGTGCTGTCGTGGTAGAAAGCCGAGAGGGCGCCGATCAGGCCGGTCAGCACGGCCATCGGGTGTGCATCGCGACGGAAACCACGCAGGAAGAACTGCATCTGCTCGTGCACCATCGTGTGGTTGATGACGAGTTTGTGGAAGTCACCGCGTTCCGTCGGGTTGGGCAGATCGCCCTTGAGCAGCAGGTAGCAGGTGTCGAGGTAGTCGCACTTCGTGGCAATTTGCTCAATGGGGTAGCCGCGGTACAGGAGCTCGCCCTTGTCGCCGTCGATATAGGTGATGGCCGATTGGCAGGCTGCGGTCGACAGAAAGCCTGGGTCATAGGTGAACATGCCCGTCTGTGCGTACAGCTTGCGGATATCGATGACATCCGGGCCAATCGTGCCCTGATAGACCGGCAGTTCCATGCTTGGACTGCCGTTGCTGAAGTTCAGGATGGCCTTGTTGTCAGCGAGCTTCATGGTTCGATTCCTTTGGGGGAGAGTGCTGTTGAATAGGGGGGTGTGGGGCGGTTTCAGCCCTGGAGGCTGGGGATCGCGCCGCTTTGCCGCAGCATGTCCAGCACGGTGTGCACGGCGGGCTGGTCGAGCGCGCCGGTCGGCTCGGTGCGGCGCAGCAGAAGATCCAGCAGATCGTTGTCGGCCAAGTCCATCAGGGCGGTCAGCCCTATCGCATGAAACTGGGTGATTTCGCTTTCATGGCGCAGGAAAAACTGTTCGATGAACAGATCGTTCTCGAGCAGACCGCGCCGGCAACGCCAGTGCAGTTTGCTCAGTGCCCTGGCATCAAGGAGGGCGGAGGCGTCATGAAGGGCGTCTGCTTGCATGCTGGCAATACTCAAAGGGCTCAGATGGCGCGGCGCACCATCAGCTCCTTGATCTTGCCGATGGCGCGTGTGGGGTTGAGCCCCTTGGGACACACGTCCACGCAGTTCATGATGGAGTGGCAGCGGAACAAGCGGTAGGGGTCTTCGAGGTTGTCCAGACGTTCGCCGGACGCTTGGTCGCGGCTGTCGGCCAGGAAGCGATAGGCCTGCAGCAAACCGGCAGGACCGACGAACTTGTCGGGGTTCCACCAGAAACTGGGGCAGGCCGTCGAGCAGCTGGCGCACAGAATGCACTCGTACAGGCCGTTGAGTTCCTCGCGCTGCTCGGGCGACTGCAACCGCTCTTTTTCAGGCGGAATCTCGTCGTTGATGAGATAGGGCTTGATCGAGTGGTACTGCTTGAAGAACTGCGTCATGTCCACGATCAGGTCGCGGACCACTGGCAGCCCAGGCAGCGGCTTGAGCACGATGGTGCCCTGCAGCGTGTTCATGTTGGTCAGGCAGGCCAGACCGTTCTTGCCGTTGATGTTCATGGCGTCCGATCCGCAGACGCCTTCGCGGCAGGAGCGGCGAAACGACAGCGCAGGGTCTTGTGCCTTGAGCTTGATCAGTGCGTCAAGCAACATGCGTTCGTGTCCGTCGAGTTCAATCTCGATGGTCTGCATGTAGGGCTTGGAGTCTTTGTCCGGGTCGTAGCGATAAATCTGAAAGGTACGTTTTTGCATGGTGCTTCTCTCGTGGGGCGGCCGGGTTTTCAGAACGTACGGACCTTGGGTGGAACGCTCTCAACCGTCAGGGGCTTGAGGGTCACGGGCTTGTACGACAGCGCATTGGTGGCGCTGTCCCAGAGCGTGTGTTTGAGCCAGTTCACGTCGTCGCGGCCCAGCGGTGCGGTGGGGTGATCGGCGGGGTGTTCGTAGTCGTACACCATGTGAGCACCGCGGCATTCTTTGCGTGCGGCAGCCGACACCATCGTGGCCTGGGCCACTTCCATCAGGTTGTCCACTTCCAGTGCCTCGATGCGCGCGGTATTGAACACCTTGGATTTGTCCTTGAGCTCAATGCTGGCAACGCGCTCGCGCAGGGCCGCGACCTTGATGACGCCCTCGTCCATGCTGGCCTGGGTGCGGAACACGCCGGCATGCTGCTGCATGGTGGCGCGAATCTCGCCTGCCAGGGCCTGCGAGTACGTGCCACCGGTGGAGTTCTCAAGCTGGTTGAGGCGCTCAAGGGTGCGATCGGCCGCGTCCTTGGGCAGCGGCTTATGCTGCGCGTTGCGGGTATTGAATTCGACAATGTGGCGGCCTGCCGCCTTGCCAAAGACCAGCAGGTCGAGCAGGGAATTGGTGCCCAGACGGTTGGCCCCGTGCACACTTACGCAGGAGCATTCGCCCACGGCGTACAGGCCATTGACGACTTGATTGGCCGTGCCATTGTGCGTCACCACCTGGCCGTGGATGTTGGTCGGCACGCCGCCCATCTGGTAGTGGATGGTGGGCACCACGGGGATGGGCTCTTTCGTGATGTCCACGTTGGCGAAGTTGATGCCGATTTCGTACACCGAGGGCAGGCGTTTGTGGATGGTCTCGGAGCCCAGATGGTCGAGCTTGAGCAGCACGTAATCCTTGTTCGGACCGCAGCCGCGCCCTTCCTTGATTTCCTGGTCCATCGAGCGTGACACGAAGTCGCGCGGCGCCAGATCTTTGAGCGTGGGCGCATAGCGCTCCATGAAGCGCTCACCGTTGCTGTTGAGCAAAATAGCACCCTCGCCGCGGCAGCCTTCAGTCAGCAATACGCCTGCACCGGCCACGCCGGTGGGGTGAAATTGCCAGAACTCCATGTCCTGCAGCGGGATGCCGGCGCGTGCCGCCATGCCGAGGCCGTCACCGGTGTTGATGAAGGCGTTGGTGGAGGCGGCAAAAATGCGGCCTGCGCCACCAGTGGCCATCAGTACGGTCTTGGCTTCAAGGATGTACAGGTCGCCGGTTTCCATCTCCAGTGCCGTGACGCCGACCACGTCGCCATCCTGATCGCGGATCAGGTCCAGTGCCATCCATTCAACAAAGAAGTTGGTTTTGGCCTTGACGTTCTGCTGGTAGAGCGTGTGCAGCATGGCGTGGCCGGTACGGTCGGCGGCGGCGCAGGCGCGCTGCACCGGCTTCTCGCCGTAGTTGGCGGTGTGGCCGCCAAAGGGACGCTGGTAGATGGTGCCGTCCGGGTTGCGGTCGAACGGCATGCCGAAATGTTCCAGCTCATACACCACGTTGGGTGCTTCGCGGCACATGAATTCGACGGCATCCTGATCGCTCAGCCAGTCGCCGCCCTTGACGGTGTCGTAGAAGTGGTAGTGCCAGTTGTCCTCGCTCATGTTGCCCAGCGAGGCGGACACGCCACCTTGTGCCGCCACGGTGTGCGAGCGGGTGGGGAAGACCTTGGACAGCGAGGCCACGTTCAGGCCGGCGCGCGAGAGTTCAAGCGCCGCGCGCATGCCGGAGCCGCCGGCGCCGATGATGACGACGTCGAACTTGCGCTTGGTGATGTTGGCGTTGGTGTAGCTCATGAATTTAGCCTTTGATCGCAGAAATGGAGCGTGCGCTTACAGGCGCCACAGGACTTGGATGCCCCAGCCCATGCAGCCCAGCAGCCAGAAGATGGTGAAGATTTCGAGCGTGAGGCGCAGGCCTGCAGGCTTGATGTAGTCCATCCAGATATTGCGCATGCCGACCCAGGCGTGGTAGACGAGCGCGAGGATCACGGTAAACGTGATGAACTTCATCCACTGCGCAGCAAAGATGCCTGCCCAAAGGTCGTAGCCGATTGGACCTTTTTTCAGTAGCACCTGGAGGAGCAGGGCGAGGGTAAAGAGCACCATCAGCACGGCAGTGACGCGCTGGGCGAGCCAGTCGCGCATACCGTAGTGGGCTCCGACGATGGTGCGTTGGTTTCCGTAGTCAATCATGGGGGGGTCCTGTTCTTTTGAAGAGTTGCAGCGAGGGTGGCCGCTGCGCTGCGCTGCGCAGCGCCTGGGTCAGTACAGACCAAACAGCTTGGCGCCGAGCAGCACCGTCAGTACGAGCGCGGAGATGATGACCGTCAGGCCCGATGCCTTGCCGAACTGGTTGTTCACCGCGTGGTGGTCAATATCCATGATCACGTGGCGGATTCCGGCAAACATATGGTGCAGGTAGCCCCAGATCAGCCCCAGGCTGACGAGCTTGAGCAACCAACCCGGTACAAAGCCGATGCCGGATGCAAAGGCCGCGGTGAAGCGCTCGAAAGATACTTCGGACGACACGGAGGTGTCGAAAAACCAGATCACCAGCGGCAATAGCAAAAACATGATGGCGCCACTGGCACGGTGCAGGATGGACGTCCACGCCGCTGCAGTCATGCGGTAGGTCGTCAGATCCTTGAAGGCGTTGATGTTGCGGAACTCGGGCCGCTTCTTCGCTATTTCGGTCATGGCTGGTGCTTTCGTGGGTGTAACTGCGTGGTAACTTTGAACGCAGCAGAATACAAAATTCTATTGCAATGCAGCAACTGTTCGTTTGATGCAGGTGAAAATTCGGCCATTGCCTGCGGAAAATCTACTGTCATCCCAAGGTATTGCGATAGTGGTGCCTGTCTGTGCGGTACAAGCCGCGGCGCAATTCCATGGGAACATCGTTGTAGGTGTAAGAGGTCCGCACCACACTTAGCAGCGGTGTCTGCTGCGCCACATGTAGCAGCGAAGCCTGCTCCGCATCCGGCAGTACGGCGCGAATTTTTTCGTCTGCCCGCACCATGCGCACGCCGAATTCAAGTTCAAGCATGGCGTAGGTCGGCCCGGGGTAGTCGCTCATCTGCAACGCTGTCAGTCCTTTGAAAGCGCTGCCTGGTAGCCACAGATCCTCGAGGATGGTGGGTTCGCCGTGAAACGACAGCACACGCCGCGCGTGGATCACTGATTCGCCCGTGCGCAGTCCCAGCGTGCGCGCCACCTCGGCGCTGGCGCGCACGCTGCGGCAATCGATAATGCGCCGCTCAGCCGGCCCCTCGGTGGTGGCATCCCCGTTGTCGGGCATCAGGCGCAGGAAGCGGTATTGCACATGCTGCTCCGCATGCGTGGACACGAAGGTGCCCTTGCCCTGGCGGCGCAGCAGCAGGTTTTCGCCCGCCAATTCATCGATGGCCTTGCGCACCGTACCCTGACTGACGCCAAAGCGTGCCGCAAGATCCATTTCGCTGGGAATGGCTTCCCCAGGCTTCCATTCGCCGGCCTGCAGGCTCTGCAGGATCAGCCCCTTGATCTGCTGGTACAGCGGGCTGAAGGCAGGCGCTGGCAAGCCAGCGACAGACGGCGATGCGGTATCGGCAGCGAAAGGTGGGGTTGCTGACATGAAAAACGGCGTGCAAGCCGGCACCGTGAGGCCTAGGACGACTTTGCAGAGAGGATGCTGCCGTCGCGTATGCCGGAAAGCCTCATCATATCTTATATAAGACATAAGACAAATTGACGCACTGCGGAAACCGGCAGTAAAATCGTCGGCTGTTTGCGGGCAAATGCTGCGGGAAGACAGGGCGCAGCCGGCATCCGCTGATCACGTCCTTGTTTCTCACACCATCGGAGTTCACCATGAGCAAAAAACCCGTTCGCGTTGCCGTCACCGGCGCCGCAGGCCAAATTGGTTACGCCCTTCTGTTTCGCATCGCCTCTGGCGAAATGTTGGGCAAAGATCAGCCCATCATCCTGCAACTGCTGGAAGTGCCGGTTGAGGGCCCGCAAAAGGCCCTCAAGGGTGTGATGATGGAGCTCGACGACTGCGCTTTCCCGCTGCTCGTCGAAATGACTGCGCACAGCGACCCCATGACCGCCTTCAAGGATGCCGACTATGCATTGCTGGTCGGCTCGCGCCCCCGTGGCCCAGGCATGGAACGTGCCGAGCTGCTGGCCGTCAATGGCGCCATCTTCACGGCACAGGGTAAGGCCCTCAACGCTGTCGCCAGTCGCAACGTCAAGGTGCTGGTGGTGGGCAACCCCGCCAACACCAATGCCTACATCGCCATGAAGAGCGCACCGGACCTGCCGCGCAAGAACTTCACCGCCATGCTGCGCCTGGATCACAACCGCGCCGCCAGCCAGATCGCTGCCAAGACCGGCAAGGCCGTGGCAGACATTGAAAAGCTCACCGTCTGGGGCAACCACTCGCCCACGATGTACGCCGACTACCGCTTTGCCACCATCAACGGCGAAAGCGTCGCCAAGATGATCAATGACCAGGACTGGAACGCCAACGTGTTCCTGCCCACCGTGGGCAAGCGCGGCGCCGCCATCATCGAGGCCCGCGGCCTGTCTTCGGCCGCCTCGGCCGCCAACGCCGCCATCGACCACATGCACGACTGGGCCCTGGGCACCAACGGCAAGTGGGTCACCATGGGTATTCCTTCGGACGGTCAGTACGGCATTCCCAAAGACACGATGTTCGGCTTCCCTGTGACCTGCGAAAACGGCGAATACAAGCTGGTGGAAGGCCTGGAAATCGACGCCTTCTCGCAAGAGCGCATCAACAAGACCCTGGCCGAGTTGCAAGGCGAGCAGGACGGCGTCAAGCACCTGCTGTAATCGCCCATGAGCGACGCCGGATTGCCCCAAGCCGCCAAGGCCCCCACGAGGGGGAGCGCAGCACACGCAATGACAAGCGTGGGGGCCATCCCACATCCGCGCGACATCCTGCTGGGCGCCCAGGCGGCGGCAAATTTGCTGCCGGTCTGCGACCATTACAGCGGAGTCCCCGCGCGGATGCGCAAAAGCCTGCAGCTGCAGGCGCAAATGGCGCAAGAGTTCGGTACCTGCGTTTTTGATGTGACGCTGGACTGTGAAGATGGCGCCCCCGTGGGTGCCGAGGCCGAGCACGCTGCCCTGGTGGCTACGCTGGCCTGTGAGGCCGCGCCCGGTGCTCGGGTGGCGGCGCGCGTGCACCCGGTGGACCACCCTGCTTTTGAAGCGGACGTGGCAACGATTGCGGGGCAGGCCGGTCACCGGCTGACGCACCTGATGGTTCCCAAGGTTGATTCGCTGGACGATGTGTTGCTGGCTGAGCGTGCCGTGGACCGTGCGGGCATGGCCCACCTGCCGCTGCATGTGCTGATCGAGTCGCCCGCTGCCGTGCAGCAGGCCTTTGCCATCGCCGCGCATCCGCGCGTTCAAAGTCTGAGCTTTGGGCTGATGGATTTTGTCTCGGCGCATGGTGGGGCTATTCCGGCGTCCGCCATGGGGTCGAAAGGGCAGTTTGATCACCCGCTGGTGGTGCGTGCCAAACTTGAAATTGCGTCTGCCTGCCACGCCCATGGCAAGGTGCCCTCGCATTGCGTGGTCACCGAGTTTTCCGACCTGGACGCCTTGCGCAGTGCGGCCGGGCAAGCGGCCGGGCGTTTCGGTTTTACACGCATGTGGAGCATCCACCCGGCGCAGATTCGCCCCATTGTCGAAGCCTTCGCGCCCCGGCAGGAGGCCGTTGAAGAAGCTGCGAAAATAATAGCTGCTGGCGCTGATGCAAACTGGGCTCCGATCAGTTTAGCGGGCGTTTTGCACGACCGTGCCAGCTACCGCTACTTCTGGCAGTTGCTGGAGCGGGCACAGCATACTGGGCGCACACTGCCACGCGCTGTGCAACAGTGGTTTTCGGTCCCTCTAATCTCTACCCCTTAATACCGTTTTTTGCAGGAATGATCCCATGAAAGCTTTGCTTGTTTCGGCCCTGCTGGGCCTGGTTCCCGGGTTGGTGCTTGCGCAGTCCGCACCCGCCAATTCCGATGCGGCAACGCCCGTGCACAAGAAGGCGGCGGCCAAGCCTGTCGCCAAGAAGAAGACTATCGCCAATGGCAAGCACGCGAAGAAGACTTCGGCTGCGTCCAGCCGCGCTGAGCTCAAGAGCAAAGCCAACCAGATGGCCAGCGGCGTGCGCGCTGCAGACGCCGCACTTAGCCAGGCGGAGCTCGATATCGCCAAGCAGGTGTATGTGGGCGAAATTCCTTGCGAGCTCGGCGCACACGTGAACGTGTCGGCTGACGCCGCCATGCCAGGCTATTTCCAGCTGGACGGCAAGGGCTTTCGCTACCGCATGGCGCCCGTTGCGACGACCACCGGTGCGGTACGCCTTGAAGACAAGGTGGGCGGCGCTGTCTGGCTGCAGATTGCCAACAAATCCATGCTCATGGACCAGAAGCATGGTCAACGCCTGGCCGATGACTGCAAGAGCCCGGCGCAGGTCGCCGTGGCCGAAAGCATGAAGAAGGCGCCTGCGCGCAGCCTGCTGGACGCACCCGCGAAATAACCCGTTGGCCTGGCTTTGCGGCCCGTTCGACGAACCAGAAATACTGAAACCACGAAAGAAGAAAGATGTTGCAAGCCTACCGTGACCACGTGGCCGAGCGCGCCGCACTGGGCATTCCACCGCTGCCCCTGACCGCCAAGCAAACCGGGGAACTGGTCGAACTGCTCAAGAACCCGCCTGCTGGCGAAGAAGCCACGCTGGTCGAGCTGATCACGCACCGCGTTCCCGCCGGCGTGGACGATGCCGCCAAGGTCAAGGCCAGCTACCTGGCCGCCGTGGCCCACGGCAGCGAAAAGTGCCCGCTCATCAGCCGTGCGCAAGCCACCGAGCTGCTGGGCACCATGCTGGGTGGCTACAACCTCACGCCGCTGATCGATCTGCTGGACGATACGGCTGTGGCCGCTGTCGCCGCTGAGGCGCTGAAAAAGACGTTGCTGATGTTCGACCAGTTCCACGACGTCAAGGAAAAGGCCGACAAGGGCAATGCCTTTGCCAAGGCCGTGGTGCAAAGCTGGGCCGATGCCGAGTGGTTCACCAGCCGCCCTGAAGTGCCCAAGAGCATCACGCTCACCGTGCTCAAGGTCACGGGCGAGACCAATACCGACGACCTCTCCCCCGCACCCGATGCCTGGAGCCGCCCCGACATCCCGCTGCATGCCCTCGCCATGCTCAAGAACAAGCGCGACGGCATCACGCCCGAGGAAGACGGCAAGCGCGGCCCGGTGAAATTCATCGAAGATCTGCGCGCCAAGGGCAACCTGGTGGCCTATGTGGGCGACGTGGTCGGCACCGGTTCGAGCCGCAAGTCGGCCACCAACAGCGTGCTGTGGTTCACCGGCGAAGACATTCCCTTCGTGCCCAACAAGCGTTTCGGCGGTGTGTGCCTCGGGTCAAAGATTGCCCCCATCTTCTACAACACCATGGAAGACGCGGGCGCGCTGCCCATCGAGCTCGACGTGAGCCAGATGAACATGGGCGACACCATCGAACTGCGCCCCTACGAAGGCAAGGCCTTGAAGGACGGCAAGGTGATTGCCGAGTTCGAGGTCAAGAGCGACGTGCTGTTCGACGAAGTGCGCGCCGGTGGCCGCATTCCGCTGATCATCGGCCGCGGCCTGACCGCCAAGGCACGCGAGGCCCTGGGCCTGGCGGCTTCCACTTTGTTCCGCCTGCCGCAAGTGCCCAAGGGCCATGGCAAGGGCTTCACCCTCGCGCAGAAGATGGTCGGCCGTGCCTGCGGTCTGCCCGAAGGCCAGGGCGTGCTGCCTGGCACTTACTGCGAACCCAAGATGACCTCGGTCGGCTCGCAGGACACCACTGGCCCGATGACGCGCGACGAGCTCAAAGACCTCGCCTGCCTGGGTTTCAGCGCCGATCTGGTGATGCAGTCGTTCTGCCACACGGCCGCTTACCCCAAACCCGTGGACGTGAAGATGCACCACGAGCTGCCCGAGTTCATCAGCAACCGCGGCGGCATTGCCTTGAAGCCCGGCGACGGCATCATCCACAGCTGGCTCAACCGCATGCTGTTGCCCGACACCGTGGGCACGGGTGGCGATAGCCACACGCGCTTCCCCGTGGGTATCAGCTTCCCCGCCGGCTCCGGTCTGGTGGCGTTCGCCGCCGCTACTGGCGTCATGCCGCTCGACATGCCTGAATCCGTGCTGGTGCGCTTCAAGGGCCAGATGCAACCCGGCGTGACGCTGCGCGACCTGGTGCACGCGATTCCGCTTTATGCCATCAAGGCGGGGCTGCTCACGGTCGAGAAGAAGGGCAAGAAGAACATCTTCTCTGGCCGCATTCTTGAAATCGAAGGGCTGCCCAACCTCAAGGCCGAGCAGGCCTTCGAGCTGTCCGACGCATCGGCCGAACGCTCAGCGGCCGGTTGCACGGTGCGCCTGAACAAGGAGCCGATCATCGAGTACATCAACTCGAACATCGTGCTGCTCAAGAACATGATCGCCCAAGGCTACGAAGACGCGCGCACGATCCGCCGCCGCATTCAGGGCATGGAAGCCTGGCTGGCCAACCCGCAGTTGCTGGCACCCGATGCCGATGCTGAATACGCCGCCGTGATCGAGATCGACCTGGCCGAGATCACGGAGCCTATCGTCTGCTGCCCCAACGACCCGGACGACGCCAAGACGCTGTCTGACGTGGCGGGCGCGAAGATCGACGAGGTGTTCATCGGCTCGTGCATGACCAACATTGGCCATTTCCGTGCCGCGTCCAAGCTGCTGGAAGGCAAGAAGGACATGCCGGTCAAGCTCTGGATGGCACCGCCCACCAAGATGGATGCGAAGCAGCTCACCGAGGAAGGCCATTACGGTGTTTTCGGCGCCGCTGGCGCCCGCATGGAAATGCCCGGCTGCTCGCTGTGCATGGGCAACCAGGCGCAGGTGAAAGAAGGCGCTACGGTCATGTCCACCAGCACGCGCAACTTCCCCAATCGCCTGGGCAAGAACACGAATGTGTATCTGGGTTCGGCCGAACTCTCGGCCATCTGCTCCAAGCTGGGCCGTATCCCGAGCAAGCAGGAATACCTGGCCGACGTGGGCGTCGTCAACCAGAACGGCGACAAGATCTACCAATACCTGAACTTCGACCAGATCGCCGAGTACAAGGGCGTGGCGGATGGCGTAAGCGCCTAAGCCTTGAAGGGCCGTCGGACAAGTCGTCCGTGCGCCTACTGACCCAGCCCGCAGCGAGCGAAAGCAGCTGCGGGTTTTTTTGATAGCGAACTCTCCATGCTTAAGGCAAGGCTGAACAAGCGCCAGATAAAAATTTCGAAGAAATTTTCGGTTGAGGTTTTCTAGGCCCGCCGGGTGGTGCCGCAGAAAATGGATCGCTAGGTAAAGTCAGGTTCAGCCTGCCGGTCCCAACTGGTCAGACGGACGTTCTCGCCGGAATAGGGGCAACGCGAGCGTGTGCAATATGCCATGCACCTGCAGTTCTCAAACCGTTCACGCCGGAGGCGTCATATTTGGCGACGGCTTGAATTCCGTTCAAATCCTCAAGGAGCAACAAGCCTTCCGCGCGCAGTTGCTCGCCAAGCATGTGCGGATCGAAGCCAGATAGAAAGGGCTCTCTCGCTGAAGACACCGCTGCCTTCTGCTTGTGGAACGCTTCTGTCACGACAGCATCAGGATCAAGAACCTTCTGGTCAACATAGGTAAAAACCAGTTCACTTCCCGCTGGAGCGCACAAGGCAATCTCCCGCAGCGCAGAGAGGTTTGCTTTCTGCGTAAGGTAGATGGTTACGCCGAGCCATGAGAAGAACGTCGGCTGGGCGGGTTGGAATGAGGAGCGTGCCAGGGCTGCGCCCAAGTTCTCTACCGAGAGGTCGGTCGCGATAAATTCGACAGATACTGGCGCATCGACGCCGCATTCCGCCAGGCGCTGGCGCTTCACGGCTTGTGTCGCGGGATGGTCGACCTCGAAGATGGCCAGTTTCGCCGCCCAGTCCGGCCGTCGATACGCAAAGCTGTCGAAGCCGGCGCCGATGATGACGTACTGCGTGACGCCTTGTTTGACCGCTGCCTCCAGCGCATCCTCCGTATAGCGGGTCCGGAGAACCACGCCCGCGTAGGCGGTATTCGCACGCAACGACTGGCTGAGCAATGCTTCAGGGGCTGCCGCCGCTTCGACGCGCGCAGTCGGTGGCATGCCGTCTAGAACGCGTTGGCACAGCGCTGCGCGCGCAGTGTCTGGCACGAGTCGATCGCCCCAATCGTCATTAATCAGAGGGGCAGGGTCATGGCGCGAATGCAGTGCGCGCATCAGCGAGGTGGCGAGGGCTGTGCGACTGGCGCCGAGTGGGTTCAATGCGGTCTCCGGGAATCAGGCGTGGGCAGGTTCCAACTCCATGGTCATTCTGTAAAGTGCATTGTTTTGAATGAATACAGGCACAACAAGAGCGCGCTGGATTTCGACCAAAAACCCCGTGTGAATGAGATGCGCCTGCTTGTTAAATGCTATTTAAAAAGAAGCTGCCAGCGCATATGGGATAAGCGCTAGAGGCCAATTTAACCTAAAATTTTTCAGCCTCGAATACCCGGGCCAGCAGCGCGCCTTGCACCTCGCCGGTGAGCGGAATGCGCACCCGCAGCGGGCTGCCGGCCGCCACCTGAAGGGCCTCGCCTTCAACGCTTTGCATCTCGGTCAGCCGCACGGTGCGGTTGCCACTGGGGTGGATGATCTCCAACAGGTCGCCCACGGCGAAGTGGTTCTTGGTTTCGACCTCGGCCCAGCCGTTGGCGGCGCTTTTTACCTGGGCGACGTACTGGCTGCGCTTGGATTCGGAGCTGCCGGTTTCGTAGTTCTGGTAGTCGTGGGCCGGGCGGCGCTCGAGTAGGCCGCTGGTGTAGCCACGGTTGGCCAGGCCTTCGAGTTCGGTGATGAGCTCGGGGTTGAACGGGCGGCCCGCCATGGCGTCGTCGATGGCGCGGCGGTAGACCTGCGCGGTGCGCGAGACGTAGTACGCGCTCTTGGTGCGACCCTCGATCTTGAGCGAATCGACGCCGATATCGACCAGACGCTGCACATGCTCGACCGCACGCAGGTCCTTGCTGTTCATGATGTGGGTGCCGTGCTCGTCTTCCATGATGGGCATGAGCTGGCCCGGGCGTTCTTTTTCTTCCAGCAGGTACACCTTGTCGGCCAGCGGGTGGCGCTGGCCGTCGCCGAACCCGGAAAAGGCCGCGTTCTCGTCTTCCTGCGCCTTGTTGAAGTTGAAATCGCCTTCCATGCGCACCGCCATGGCTTCGCCGGTGTTGGGGTCTACGACCGCCTCTTTCGTGGCGTAATTCCAGCGGCAGGCGTTGGTGCAAGCGCCCTGGTTGGGGTCGCGCCGGTTGAAGTAGCCCGAGAGCAGGCAGCGGCCCGAGTAGGCAATGCACAGGGCGCCGTGCACGAAGACTTCAAGCTCCATGTCGGGGCATTCCTGGCGGATTTTTTCGATCTCGTCCAGGCTCAGTTCGCGCGACAGGATGATCCGTGTGATGCCCACTTTCTGCCAGAACTTCACCGCCATGAAGTTGGTGGTGTTGGCCTGCACCGAGAGGTGAATCGCCACCTCGGGCCACTTCTCGCGCACCTGCATGATGAGGCCGGGGTCGGCCATGATGAGCGCGTCCGGGCCCATGGCGATGATGGGTTCGATGTCGCGCAGGTAGGTGCGCACTTTGTCGTTGTGCGGCAGCAGGTTGCTCGTCAGAAAGAATTTTTTGCCACGTGCGTGGGCTTCTTCGATGCCGGTCTGGATCTGCTCGATGCGGAACTCGTTGTTGCGCGCGCGCAGGCTGTAGCGCGGCTGGCCGGCGTACACCGCGTCGGCGCCAAAGTCGTAGGCGGCGCGCATGCGCTCAAGCGAGCCGGCGGGCAAAAGGAGTTCGGGGGCGGGGCGGGTCATGGGCAGTTCCTCTGCTTCGGGCGAAGCGGCATGGGGTGCGCCATCGCCGCGCACCGGGGCTTGCGTTGTGGAATCAGTCTTGCGGCCGGAAGCCAATCACGAGGGACGGGGGCACGCGCCCGTCCACATCCCGTGGCAGTGACGCGGTTTTTTGCAGCGCGCGCAGCACGGCGTCGTCCCAGGCGGCGTTGCCGCTGGATTTGGTCAGATGCGTGGAAAGGATGGTTCCGTCGGGCGAGGTGTGCACCTCGACCTCGGCGCGCGGGTTGCCACTCACCGCGTCGGGGTAGACGATGTTGGGCTTGACCTTGGCGGCTACCCGGCCGCCGTAGCCGCCCGAGGGGCCGGAATCGTGCAGAGCGGTGCCCGTTGCCGTGGGCGCGCCGCTGGCGCCCGCCAGACCCTGCATGCGGCGGATGTTTTCCTGGCGGCGATCTTCGGCGGCCTTGGCGTTGGCCTTTTCGATGGCCTCGTCTTTTTTGCGTTTTTCTTCGGCTACGCGTTTCTGTTCTTTATCGAGCGCAGCCTTGTCGCGCGCTGCTTGTTCACGCGCGGCCTGTTCTTTGACGAGCTTGTCGTGTGCTGCCTGCTCGCGTGCAGCCTGTTCCTTGGCGAGCTTGTCCTTCTTTTCCTGGTCCAGGCGCTGCTGTTCTTTGAGCTTCTTCTCGCGTTCGAGTTTTTGCCTGTCTTCGCGCTCGCGCTTCTCCTTCTCCAGACGCTTCTTTTCGCGTTCGATGGCGATGTCGGCTTCGCGCGGGTCGGGTTGTGCCTGCTGCGGCGGTGGCGGCGGCGGTGGTGGGCTGACCTTGGGCGGCTGCGGCACAGGCGTCGGCTCGGGCGTGGGCGGCTTGGGGGGCGTCGGCGGCGTGGGAGGGGTAGGAGGCGTAGGCGGTTGTTCTGCGCGCGGGGCCGCCTGCTGCGGTACGGCGGACCAGAGTTCGGCGACCACTGCCGGCTCGTCGCTACTGCTCTTCCAGGCGACGCCCCAGGTCAGCGCAGCAAGCAAAAGCAAGTGTGCCAGTACGGCAAGTATTACCGCACGCGCCCGGCCCGGGGGCTGGGGGGGCGTAAATTGATCGCGGTCGTCGTGGGCGTGCATATACGTCTGCCTAAAACCGGTGAGGCACGGTCAACCGCCCTGTTTAACGGACAGGCCCACGCGCTGCACGCCGGCCTTTTGCAGAGCGGCCATGGCTTTGACCACGGAGTCGTACTGAACGCCTTTGTCGGCGGCGATGACGACTGCCGAGTCCTTGCTCTGGTCTTTTTGCCAGTCAAATGCGGCCTGGCCAATCTCGCGCGCGTTCATGCTGCGCGTCGCCTCCGGGGTCTTGAGCTGTAGCGAGCCATCCTTGTTGACGATGATCTGCGCGACCACCGGGGGCATGTTCTTGCTCTTGCCCACGCTTGGTACGTCGATCATGCCCGGCGTCAGCATGGGCGCCGTCACCATGAAGATGATGAGCAGCACCAGCATCACGTCGATGAACGGCACCATGTTGATCTCGTTGATGGTGCGGCGGCCGCGGCCGCGCGAGGCAATGGCAGGCATGGCGCAGCTCCTTCAATGGGCCGAGGCTGGCACCGCAGGGTGCGCGCCCAGGTTGCGCTGCAAGATGTTGGAGAACTCTTCGATGAAGGTTTCCTGGTGGTTGGCCACGCGGTCGATGTCGCGCGCAAAGCGGTTGTAGGCCACCACGGCAGGAATGGCGGCAAACAGGCCAATGGCCGTCGCCACCAGCGCCTCGGCGATACCGGGCGCCACGGTAGCCAGGGTGACTTGCTGCATACCGGCAAAACCGGTGAAGGCGTGCATGATGCCCCACACCGTGCCAAACAGGCCCACGTAGGGCGATACCGAGCCCACCGAGGCAAGGAACGACAGGCTGGATTCAATGACGTCCATCTCGCGCTGAAAACTGGCGCGCATGGCACGGCGCGCACCATCGAGCAGGGTGCCTGCGTCTTGAATGTGGCGCTCGCGCAGCTTCTGGAACTCACGCATGCCGCTGGCAAAAATGCGTTCCATGGGGCCGATATCCTGGGTGCTGCTGGCGGCGCTGGCATACAGGTCGTTCAGGCTGGTGCCCGACCAGAATTCGCGCTCGAAATTCTCGTTCATTGCCTTGACGCGCTTCAAGGCAAAGAGTTTGCGAAAAATGGCGGCCCAGCTGGCGACCGACACGCTGAGCAGCAGCAGCATGACGAACTGCACCACCCAGCTTGCGTGCAGCACCAGGGTGACGATGGACATGTCTTGCGAATTCATGAAAGGATTTCCAGAAGGGCAGAAGGGATACGCGCCGGGCGCAGGCTGGTGGCGTCCACCCAGCCGAGGCGCACCTGGCCTGCACAGAGAAGGGTTTTCTGTGCACCAGAATGCTCATTATTCAATAGCGCTTGGTGTCGGATTGTCAGGGATGCCCGGCCTTTGTTCATGAGTTCAGCAGTAACAATAAGTGCATCGTCGAGGCGCGCTGGTGCGTGGTAGCTCAGGTGCGCTTCACTTACGACAAACATGCCGCCGCTTTGTTCCCGCAAACCGTGCTGGCCGATGCCCAGGGCACGCAGCCACTCGGTGCGGGCACGCTCAAAGAACTTGAGGTAATTGGCGTAGAACACGATACCGCCGGCATCCGTGTCCTCCCAGTAAACCCGTACAGGGAGCTCGAACACCATGCCCGTCAGCCCAGCAAGGCCCGCAGCCGACGCACGGCTTCTTGCAGGTGGTCCATGGAGCTGGCGGTGGAAAAGCGCAGAAAGCGCTCAGGCTCGTGGGTGCCGAAGTCGCGCCCCGGCGTGACGGCCAGGTGGGCGCGGTCCATCAGCGCATAGGCCAGGTCCCAGCTGCCTTGCACCCCCAGCCGAGTGGCGGCCTGCGTGCCATCGGCCCAGGCGTAGAAGGCGCCGTCGGGCAGCACGGGCACGTCCAGGCCCAGGTGTTGCAGCTCAGGAATGAAGTAATCGCGCCGGGCCTTGAATTCGGTGCGGCGGCGCTCGTATTCGGCAATGCTGGCGGGTTCGAAGCAGGCCAGCGCGGCATGTTGCGCGACCGTGCTGGCGCAGATGAAGAGGTTTTGCGCCAGCCGCTCGACGACTGGCACGAGCTGCTCGGGCACCACCATCCAGCCCAGGCGCCAACCCGTCATGTTGAAGTACTTGCTGAAGCTGTTGATGCTGATGATGTCGTCGGCAATGGCCAGCGCGGTGTGACCGAACTGCGCTTCGTACGACAGGCCCAGGTAGATCTCGTCGATCAGCGTGATGCCGCCGTGCTCCTGCACCACGCCGTGGATGCGGCGCAGTTCATCGGGCGCAATCGAGGTGCCAGTGGGGTTTGAAGGAGACGCCAGCAGCACGCCCCGGGTCTTGGCGGTCCAGGCGGCGCGCACCTTGTCGCTGCTTAGCTGGTAGCGCTCGCTGGCGGTCGTGGGAATCAGCACCGCCGTTCCCTCGGCCGCGCTGACGAAATGGCGGTTGCAGGGGTAGCTCGGGTCGGGCATGAGGATTTCGTCACCCGCTTCGATCAGCGCCAGGCACGCCAGCTGCAAAGCCGCCGACGCGCCGGCGGTGACGACAATGCGCCGCGCCGGTATGTTGACGCCAAAGCGCTCTGCGTACCAGCCGCTGATGCGCTCGCGCAGCGCCGGCATGCCCAGCGCCTGGGTGTACTGGGTGGCGCCATCGGCAATGGCGCGGGTGGCGGCCTCCTGCACCAGCGGCGGTGCGGTGAAATCGGGCTCGCCGATGTTGAGGAAGATCATCGGCTCTGGGCCGCCCGCCACGGCATGCGCCAGCGTCTGCGCCGCCTTGGCCACTTCCATCACGTAGAAGGGCTCGATGCGCTGCGCGCGCGCAGAGACCCTCATGGCGCTGCCCTGGACGTGCGCACGCTCCCCTGGTCCTTGGCCACTTCGGCCGCACGCAGTTGGGGTGCCAGGCCGCCAAGCACGCCGTTGACGTACTTGTAGCCGTCGGTGCCGCCGAAATCCTTGGACAGCTCGATGTATTCGTTGAGCACCACGCGCCAGGGCACATCGAGGCAGTTCTGGAACTCGTAAGCCCCCATCCACATCACGGCGCGCTCGATGGGCGAAATCTCAGCCAGCTTGCGGTCGAGCAGCGGCACGATGAGCGCGTCGAGTTGTTCGGCGCCTTCCACACAGCCATGCAAGAGCGCGTCGTAGTGCACCGAGTCGCATTTGTTAAAACCGGCCAGATCGCGCGTAAAGCTGTCGATGGCAGCCGCGTCGTTGCGCCCGACCAGGTGCTGGTACAGCGCCTGCAGTGCGAACTCACGGGCACGGCTGCGGGCTGATTTGGTCGACGCGCGGCGCCCACCGGTGCCGGCAGCGCCTTTGCGCGCGGGAGCGGCATTTTCGGGCAAGGCATCGCTCATTCGAGGGTCTCCATCAGGTTGGCCATTTCGACTGCCACGCGGGCGGCGTCGCGCCCCTTTTCGTGCTGGCGTGCGATGGCTTGCTCCAGGTTTTCGGTGGTCAGGATGGCATTCGCCACCGGCAGGTGGTAGTCCAGTGCAATGCGCGAGACGCCTGCGCCGGATTCGTTGGCCACCAGCTCGAAATGGTAGGTTTCGCCGCGAATAATGCAGCCGAGCGCAATCAGCGCGTCGTATTCGTCCTGCTCGGCCAGTGCCTGCAAGGCGGTGGGTACTTCCAGCGCACCCGGCACGGTGATGTGGCGAATGTGCTTTTCCTGCACCCCGAGCGCCAGCAGCTCGGTATGGCAGGCCTCGGCCAGCGCGTTGGTGATGCCTTCGTTGAAGCGTGCCTGCACCATGGCGACGTGCAGCTTGCTGCCGTCCTGCCTGTCTGCATTGCCTTTATCTGCGCCAAACATAATTATTCCTTCGGGATATAGCCGGTGATTTCGAGTCCGTAGCCCGCCATGCTGGGCATGCGGCGCGGCTGGCCCATGAGCTGCATGCGCGCCACGCCGCATTCGCGCAGGATTTGCGCGCCAATGCCATAGGTGCGCAGGTCCATGCGGCCGCGCTCGGGTGCATGCGCCGCACGCGCTGTGCCGTCGAACTGCGCCAGCAATTGCTCGGCACTTTCGCCGCAGTTGAGCAGCACCGCCACGCCGCAGTCCTGGCGGGCGATATAGGCCAGGCTGGTGTCCAGCCCCCAGGTGTGCATGGCACGGTTGACTTCCAGCGCGTCCAGCACCGAGAGCGGCTCGTGCACACGTACGGGCACCGAATCACTCGCTTGCCACTGGCCACGCACCAGGGCGATGTGCAGCGACTGGCTGGGAATGTCGCGGAAAGCATGTGCAACGAATTCTCCAGCCGCTGTCTGCAAGGTGCGCGTGCCGACCTTTTGCACCAGTGATTCGGTGCGGCTGCGGTGCTCGATGAGATCGGCAATGGTGCCGATCTTGATGCCGTGCTCGGCCGCGAACAGTTGCAGGTCGGGCAGGCGCGCCATGGTGCCATCGTCCTTCATCACCTCGCAAATCACGGCGGCGGGGCTGCAGCCGGCCATGGCCGACAGGTCGCAGCCGGCCTCCGTGTGGCCCGCGCGCATCAGCACGCCGCCGTCTACTGCCTGCAGCGGGAAGATATGGCCGGGTTGGACCAGATCTTCGGCCTTTGCATGGCGCGCGACAGCCGCTTGCACCGTGCGTGCGCGGTCGGCGGCCGAGATGCCGGTGGTGACACCTTCGGCGGCCTCGATGGACACGGTGAAAGCCGTGCTGTAGGCCGCACCATTGCGTGCGGCCATCGGCGGGAGCCTCAGGAATTCGCAGCGCTCACGCGTCAGCGTCAGGCAGATCAGGCCGCGGCCAAAACGCGCCATGAAGTTGATGGCTTCGGGCGTGACATGGTCGGCAGCAAGCACCAGGTCACCTTCGTTTTCGCGGTCCTCCTCGTCCACGAGGATGACCATGCGCCCGGCGCGGATTTCCGCCACGATGTCTTCTACCGGCGAAATGGAGGCTGCGGCAGATGCGGGAAGGGGTGCGTTCATGGGATGCTTTCAGCAGATGGGGCGTAGCGGTGCGCGCTGCACACTCCTGGCGGGCCGGGTGCCACGCCCGCCAGCCATCCAAAGAACATGCGCTGCGGCGCTGCCGGCACCGGGCCGCACGGTGCGGCCGGGAAAACCCGTGATTTTACGGGAAGGGCTCGCCCGGCTGTAGTTCCACGTCGGATATCGGGTAGGCCACGCAGGGCAGCACGCAGCCAGCCTGCATTTCTTCGGTGGTAATGCCCGGCCACTCGATGGCGTAACGCACCTCGCCGGAGATGAGCCGACCAATGCAGGTGCGGCAGGTGCCGTTGCGGCAGGAGCTTTCCCAGTCGATGCCGCCCTGCTCCATGGAAAGCAGCAGGGGCTGCTCGGGCCAGGCGTCGCAAGTGAGCCCTTCCGGCTGAATGAGGGCGGTGAAGAAGGGGGGGATGGTTGGCGGTGTGGTCATGGGAGCGGGAACAGGGTAGAGCTTTCAAGGCGATCGGCCAAACACCAGCAGCAGATTGTTGGCGGGCATGGCGCAGCGCTTTCGCAACTGCAGGCCGGCGCTCCGCGCCTGCTCTTGCACGGCAGCGAGGGCGCGCAGCCCCCAGGCAGGATGGCGCTCGCGCAGGCTCTGATCGAAGGCCAGGTTGCTGGCGGCAGTGGGCACCCCGTCTTCCAGATAAGGGCCATAGGTCACGAGCAGGCCCTGCGGTGCCAGGTGCCGGGCGGCGCCCTGCATCAACCCTGCGCAGCATTCCCACGGCGCGATGTGCAGCATGTTGGCGCAGTAGATCAGATCGAACGGGTGCCCAAAGGCTGGCCCGTCCGCCGGCCAGCGCGTGGCGCGCACGTCGAGCAGCGCGGGCGTGCAGACGTTGTGGGTGCCTGCCTGGGTCGCCCAGGCGGCGATGGAATCGAAGGCATCGGCCTGCCAATCGCTGGGCTGCCAATGCCAGCCCGGCAGGGCAGCCGCAAAGGCGGCGGCATGCTGGCCGGTGCCGCTGGCGATTTCCAGGGCCTCGCCGGTGCTGCCCAGGAGGGCGCGCAGCTGCTCAAGAATGGCCGCGCTGTTGCGTTCGGCGGCCGGGCTGTGTTGGAGGGAGGTCAAAATTTATACAAAAATAAGGCTCTGGCGCAATATCCATAAGCGCTTACAGCTATAAAAAATATAGTTCAGAGCACCGATGCCTGGATGGCGCTGGGGCGCCGGAGCTGGTCAAAAAGCAGGCACTGGGTACCAAGCCCTTGCGTACCAGCCACTTGCACCGACCATACAAGGCTTAGCCGAAGTTATCCCCAGCATTGTCCAGTGTCTGGCGGGATAACTGCGCGGCAAGCGCGTGCGGCAAGCTGCAAGAAATTTAAGCGGCGCAATAAAAATCTTTTTAAATCAATGGCTTGCCGTTACCATACCGACGCTTCCCCGGCTTATCCACATGATTGTCCAGTTTTTTCGGGGACAACACTGGCGGCTACCGCAAAGCCTCAAGGGGTCACGGTGACGCCCTTCCAGAACGCCACGCGGCCACGAATCTGCTCGGCCTCTGGCTTGGGGTCGGCGTAGGTCCAGGCGGCGTCCGGGTTCATCTCGCCGTCCACCAGCAGCGAGAAATACGTTGCCTGGCCTTTCCACGGGCACATGGTCTTGTGGTTGCTGAAGGCAAAAAATTGGCGGTTGAGCGCATTCTCGGGAAAATAGTGGTTGCCTTCGACGACGACGGTATCGTCGCTCTCGGCGACGGTGATGCCATTCCAGACTGCTTTCATGGTGCTTCCTTGGTGGCAGCGCGTGGCTGCATGAACGGGGTTTCGGTGCGCGCAGCGTTGCAGGTGAACCCTTGGCTTGCTGTAACGGCCAGAATAGCCGTTGGCGACAGCACCTGATTATTCCCAAGGCGTGGCTTGCGTGCGCGGCCGGTACGTGCCTATTGCCGAAGCAGCCATTCCCCTGGCGGATGGGGTTTCCTGCGTTCCGACGCGGGTGCTTGGCTTGCCGCTGAACGTGCACTCCAGTCGCACGGGCCACTGTGCGCCTTGAATCTCAATCAAACAGCGCCTCAAAACCTTGTTCCGGCAAGAAGCGGCGCTCGCGGTGCAGCAAGCGCGTAGGGCCAGGCATGGCGCGCTCGCGCACCGCATGGCGTTCGTCGCCGGGGTAGCAGATGACGCGGTTGCCGTGGTCGTCAAAAGCCTGCGGCAGGATGGTGGGCGGGCGCTGGCGCAGTGCTGCTTCGAGCACCTGCGCCACGCTGGCGTGCCGCGCCAGGTGGGCCAGCGTCATGATTTGCGGCGGTGCCAGGTCGATGGCGCCATCGCGGTACTGCTCCAGCGCGGTGCGCGGCGCCACCCACAGCGTGTCCACGGTTTCCTGATTGTCGTGGCGCGCCACCTGGCCCTTGGGTGCGCGGGCGACGAAAAATCGGGTGTCGAAGCGCCGGCTCGCCATACTGGGCGCCACTGGGGTAATCCAGCGCGACCAGGGCGCGAGCGCCCGGGTCTGCAGGCGCAGCGCCATGGCCTGCAGCAGGGCCATGAAAGGCTCGCCGCAGCGCAGGCGTGCACGGGCGGCGCCCACGTCGAGCGCCTTGCCGTTGGCCAGAGGTTCGGCGAGGAGCAGGCCGCATTCTTCGAGCGCCTCCCGCAGGGCGGCGACGTACAGTGCAGCAGCCCTGTCGGTCGGTGTATCTGGTTCACTCAAGGCGCTGGCAAGTGCCTGGCGGGTCTGGTCCAGCTGTGGCGCGCCGTCGTCCCAATGGTCCTCGGGATCGAGCTTGCCGCCCGGAAACACATAGACGCCGGCCATGTTGGACGCCTTGGCGTGGCGGCGCAGCAGCAAGACCTGCATGCCCGCTGGCGCATCCTGCAGCAGCACGATGCTGGCCGAGTCGCGCGGGGGCTCATTGTTGGTAGGCGAAGCGGCTTGCATGGTGGTGGCGAGCAAAACGCACAGTCTCGCACGGCAACTGCTGGCTTGCTGTGTACCGCTACAGTACCCGCGGTCAAGTTTTTTACTGGAGTTGAAAAATGGAACTGGATTTCAAAGGCCGCGTGGCCATCGTGACAGGGGCCGGTGGCGGCTTGGGCCGGGCGCACGCCCTGGCCCTGGCGGCGCGCGGTGCGCGCGTGCTGGTCAACGACCTGGGCGGCGGCGTGCATGGCGAGGGCGGCTCGGTCAGCGCTGCACAGAAAGTGGTCGATGAGATTCGCGCTGCCGGTGGCGAAGCGCTGGCCAATGGCGCTTCGGTGACCGACTTCGCCGCCGTGCAGGCCATGGTGCAGCAGGTGGTGGATGCCTGGGGCCGGGTCGATGTGCTGGTGAACAACGCCGGCATCCTGCGCGACAAGAGCTTCGCCAAGATGGACATGGCGGACTTTCGCACCGTGGTCGATGTGCACCTGATGGGCGCGGCGCACTGCTGCAAGGCGGTCTGGCCGCACATGGTGGCGCAGGAATACGGGCGCATCGTGATGACGACGTCCTCCACCGGCCTGTACGGCAACTTCGGCCAGAGCAACTACGGCGCCGCCAAGCTGGCGCTGGTTGGGCTGATGCAGACGCTGGCCATCGAAGGCGCCAAGCACCACATCCACGTCAACGCACTGGCGCCCACGGCTGCCACGCGCATGACGGAGGGGCTGATGCCGGCCGAAGTGCTGGCGATGCTGAAACCCGAGGCCGTGGTGCCGGCCATGTTGGTGCTGGCGCATGAGAGCGCACCCACCCGGACCACCTTGTGCGCGGGTGCCGGCAGTTTCGAGGCGGCGCACGTCACCATGACGCAAGGCGTTTACATCGGCACCGGGCCAGACGCGCCCGAGCAGCTGGCTACCCGCCTTGCCGAAGTGGTCGCGCGCGACGGCGAGCAGGTGCCGGCCAATGGAGGCGCCCAGGGCACGCTGGAAGTGCAGAAGGCCATGGCCGCGCACCGCTGATGGCGCGCGGGACGGGCGCCGCCGAATTTCCCTGCGCTGCGCACGGCCGCGGGCCGCGTGCTAAGTTCCGCGAACCCAAAAACACGCCATCGGCCCGCCATTCATGAGCTCCCTGCAGGAAACCCTTCGTGCGCAACCCCTCCTGGGCATCCGCCGCGGCATTGAAAAAGAGGGATTGCGCGTACAGCCTGCGGGCAATCTGGCTCTCACGCCGCACCCCGCCGCGCTGGGATCGGCACTGACGCACCCGCACATCACCACCGACTACAGCGAATCGCAGATCGAGTTGGTCACCGGCGCGCACCTGGCGATTGACGATTGTCTGGACGAGCTCACGCGCATCCATCAGTTTGTGCACCAGACGCTCGCGACCCAGGGCGACGAGCGCGTGTGGGCATCCAGCATGCCGTGCCGATTGCCCACCGACGAGACGATTCCGCTGGCGCGCTTTGGCAGCTCGAACGTGGGCCGCGCCAAGAGCGTCTACCGCATGGGCCTGGGTCATCGCTACGGCCGGCGCATGCAGACCATTTGCGGCATCCACTACAACTGGTCGATGCCGGGCGTCACCAGCGAGCAGTATTTCGCGCTGATTCGCAATTTCCGGCGCCACGCCTTTGTGCTGCTGTACCTGTTTGGCGCCTCGCCCGCGCTGTGTTCGTGCTTTGCCCAGGGCCGGCCGCATGCCTTACAACCACTCGGGCCTGACTCGCTGTACCTGCCGCATGCCACCTCGCTGCGCATGGGGCGCCTGGGCTACCAGAGCGACGCGCAGGCCACGCTGGCGGTGAGCTACAACGGGCTTGATGGCTACGCGCAATCGCTGCACCAGGCACTGACCCAGCCGTACCCCGCCTACGAAGCGGTGGGCATACGCAATCCGGGGGGCGATTACAACCAGCTAGGCACCAGCCTGTTGCAGATCGAGAACGAGTTCTACGGCACCATCCGACCCAAGCGGGTGATTCGCCCAGGCGAGCGCCCGCTGCACGCGCTGCGTGAGCGTGGCGTCGAATACGTGGAGGTGCGGCTCATGGACCTGGATCCGTTCGTCCCGGTGGGCATCACGGCCGAGACCATGCGGGTGCTGGATGTGTTTTTGCTGCATTGCCTGCTCTCCGACAGCCCCCACGACACGCCGGACGAGATCACGGAAATCAAGCACAACCAGCACCTGACGGCTGCCCGGGGGCGTGAACCCGGTCTGCACCTGCTGCGTCGGGGGCGTTCCGTGCCATTGACCGAATGGGCGGCGCAAGTGCTGGAGGAATGCGCGCCCTATGCCCAGGCGCTGGACGCCGCGCATGGCGGCGACGCCTTTGCGCGCGCCCTGTCTGCTGCCCGCGGCACGTTTGCGGCGGCCCACACGGCGCCGTCTGCCCGCGTGCTTGAGGCCATGGCGAGCGAGCACCACAACAGCTATGTGCGCTTCGCGGCGCAATGCTCTGGCAAGGCCCAAGAGGCGCTGTTGGCGATGCCCTGGCCGGCCCAAGAGCAGGCCCGTTTCGAGCGCATGGCGGTGGAGTCCTGGGAGGCGCAAAGAACCATTGAGTCAGCCGACAGGCAACCGTTTGAAGAGTGGCGCGTTGACTATATGTCGCCTGAAAATCTGGGTTGAACAGTCGTTTCCAGGCTCAACGCCCGTCAAAACTGCCGGGCCCGGTGCGTGGGTAGTGCTTGCCGTTGCTGTCGGTGCAGGTCAACAAGGTGCATCCCTTGAGGGACGGCTGATCGGTGCGATTGGGCCTATGGGGCGGCCGAGGATGTACGGGCCAAGCGGGCGGTTGCACCACCACAACTTGGGGTTGACCGGCACGTGCAGCTTCGGCTCGAGCATAGCCGTCTGGGCCCAGGCAGGAGAGTTCCATCTGGCGCTGCGCCGTCACCAGCCGGGCGGATGGGGTGTCCGCACTTTGCGACACGCTGGCCGCCACGGCATCGAGCGCGCGGCGGGCGTTGGCGCAAGCCGCGCTGTTGGCATAGTCGGCTGCGCTGGTGCCGTGCTGTGCGCGCCGTGCCTCCCGCTCTTCGCGCGCCTGCTGCGCTTCACGCTGCTGTGCGGCAGCCGCCTCGGCTGCAAGGCGCTCGCGCATGCGCTGCTCGGCCTCTTCGCCTTGCGCACGTTCCTGCGCGAGCTCTTCTGGGCTCTTGCGCGGCTGCACTTCCTGGCTACGCGCGCCGGTGTCGCATGCAGAGTCGGTATAGGTGACCTTGCCCGTGCGCGCATCGGTGCAGCGCAGGACCTGGGCAGACGCTGTATGAAAGGGCGACAACATGCCCAGGAACACCAAGAACACAGACGCCAGCGGGGCAAGGAGCATGTGCGGTTGGGTCAAGGGAACCTCCTGGATGGGTTGCGTTCCGCTGCCTGGAATCTTTCCACCCAGGCTCAGGGCATATCTTCCGAACGTGGCATCCAGGTGCCTGTCGACGGGTTGTAGCGGTCGTAGTCGGTGCGTGGGCTGCCATCGGAGTTGCGGTCGTTGCGAGTGGCGCGGGAACGCTGTTCGCGCTGGCGCTGCGCAAGTTCGCGCTCGCGTTGTTCGCGTTGGCGTTGGGCAATGTCTTTGTCGCGTTGTTGCCGTGCCCATTGGTCGCGTTGGTCGCGCTGGTCATGTTGGCGCTCAAGATCGCGCCGGGCCTGTTCGTCGCGCGCCCGCTGTACGCGTTCGCGCTCTGCCTGGCGCTCGCGCCAGGCGCGTCGCTCGCGATCGTTGCGCATATCTTCCCAGCGGTCTTCACTATTGCGCTCTGCATAAGCGGGATATGCTGGGTAGGCGCCCGATTCATAGACGGTGGTTGCCCCGTACACCGGGGTGGGCGCATACCCACCTGCGTAATACGGGTCGCCTGGTACGGCGCAGCCGGTGGCGGCTGCCAGCAGCACGGCAGTTGCGGCAAGTTTTGAAACACGGGTTGACGTCATATCGGTACTCCGGCAGCGAGGGCTGCCCATGGGTAGTGGATTCCACGGCACAAACGCTGTGCGGCGGGACTCACCCCTGCTTATACGCCGCTGCGAGGCTTGCGGTTGACGGCCAAAACCGACATTGCACAGTCTTTGCCTGCGCTTGCCAGATGTTGCAGCATGTCTGCGCATTGCTGCTTGAGCGTTCGATCAGGAAAGAACGGCCTTGCGCAGCGCATTGGCAAGCTCTTCGGCGACGAACTTGGCCACGTAGCCATCGGCGCCCACGCTGCGCACATGGTCCTCGTTGGCTGAACCGGAGAGCGAAGAGTGGATGATCACGGGCAGGCCGCTCAGGCGCGCGCTCTGCTTGATGTTGCGTGTGAGGGTGAACCCATCCATTTCCGGCATTTCCAGGTCGGTGAGCACCAGGGCGACCTTGTCGAGCACTGTTTTGCCTTCGGCCTCGGCGGCATCCGCCAGCGTATTGAGCCGGTCCCAGGCTTCCTTGCCAGATTTGGTCATCTCGTAGGGCGCCTGCAGCACCGTGAGTTCCTGCTCGATCAGTGAGCGCGCGACGAAGGAATCGTCGGCTGCCAGCACGATGGTGCCAGGCCTGAGCAACAGTTTGGCGCCTACCTTCTGCGGGTCCACCTTGTGCTCGTCGGATGGCGAGACCATTTGCAGGATGGCTTCGACGTCGAGCACTTGCGCCAGGCGCGTGTTGTCGGTGTTGCCGTCCAGCCGCGCAATGCTGGTGACGAGTTTTCCGGCCGCGCCGCTCGACTCGGCCGACATCACCTGGTTCCAGTCGAGACGGGCAATGTCTTCCACCGACTCCACCGCAAAGGCCTGCGTGGTGCGCGCAAATTCGGTCACCAGCATGATGTTGAGGCCCGTTTTCGGTGTGCAGCCGACGATGGAAGGCAGATCGAGGACCGGAATCACTTGCCCACGCAGGTTGACCACCCCCAGCGAATGCGGGGAGCCCCCCACGATGGGCGTGATCACCGGCATGGCGACGATTTCGCGGATCTTGAAGACGTTGATACCAAAGAGCTCCGACTGGCCCAGCGCACTGTCGGTGCCCAGGCGAAACAGCAACAGCTCGAATTTGTTGCTCCCGGTGAGGTTGGTCCGCTCGTCGATTTCTTGCTGGGCTGTTTTCATGGAAGAGGTCCTTTGCGCGCTATGGGCGCGAATAGGCAAATTCTAGGGGCGCCAGCCGAGCACGGCGCGTGAGATTTTCAGGCAATACCCGCGTGTGCCGGAGCCCACGCACGTGGCCACGGTGGCGCTGCATACGGTTTCTAGGGTGATTTGATAGCGCTGGAACCATATGGAGTAAGCGCTGGATGCTGATTTTGCTTACTTATTCCGTGAGCATGGTTACGGCGCCGGCTGGTAGACCGGTTCACAGCGCACCTCGGTCTTGACCGAGTTGGCAATGAAGCAGGCGTCGTGGGCCTTGTGGTGCAGGGTGTCGATTTGGTCGCGCGTGGGCAGGGCTGCGCCGGAAAACCTGACCTCGGGGCGCAGCGTGACGACGGTCATGGCCATCCTGCCCTCGGCGTTCTTCTGCATGACGCCGCGGGCAGCGTCGGCATAGCGGTCCACGCAGAAGCCGTGCTGGGCGGCGATCGAGAGGAACCAGAGCATGTGGCAACTCGACAGAGACGCCACAAAGGCTTCCTCAGGGTCTACCGCCGATGCGTCGGACCAGGGCAGCGGCACCACATGCGGGGACGACGAGCCGGCGATCTCGGCACCCCCATCGAAACGGATGTGGTGCCGGCGGCTGTAGCGCTGACCCAAAAAGTCCTGTTCGCCCCGTTCCCACAGGATGTTGGCCCCATGTTCTGCCATGCAGTTCTCCATTTGCTATTGAAAAAATAGCTGCAGCCGTAGGTGGACAGTGCGCTAGAGGCTATTTTTGTCGCCATTTCATTATAAGGGTAGCTGCCTAAGCGGCGCAGGATGGTCAGAAGAAATCTGCCCCCGGCAGTTGCTTGAAATAGAGGTGCAGGGCGGCAATCGCCATGCGGACCTTGGCCGGCTGGGCATCGCGCTGGGGCGTCACGGCCCAGATGGCGAGCGTGCCAAACGACCAATCGGGCAGCAGCCGCACCAGCCGGCCGGCCTGTAGCGCCTCTTGCACGTCCATGCTGCCCATCAGTGCCAGGCCCAGGCCAGCCTCGCACATCTGCTGGATCGACAACTGGTTGTTGCTGGCAATGCGTGGCTCCACGCGCAGCGCCCGTGGTTCACCTGTGGGGCTGTGCAGATCCATCACCAGCCCTCTGCCCTCGCGCGCAAAGCCCAGCCAGCTTTGTGAGAGCAGCGCGTCCGGGTGCTGCGGCAGGCCGTGCGTGGCCACCCAGGCGGGTGCTGCGCACAGCCACCACTGCATACCGCCCAGACGCCGGGCTGCCCAGGTGGAGTCTTGCAGGCGGCCAAAGCGCACGGCCAGGTCAATGCGGGTGTTGATGAGGTCAATTGGCGCGTCGTCCACCAGCAGCCGCAGCCGCAGCGCCGGGTGGGCTGCCAGCATGGCCCCCAGTGCGGGAGCCACGTGGCGCGCAAAACCCACCGTGGCCGACAGGCGCAGCTCGCCGCTGGGTGCATCGCGCGAGGCTGCCAGCTCGGCCCGTGCCTGCTCGGCCGCCGCACACATGGCTGCGCAGCCTGCGTGGTAGCGCTGGCCGGCGTCGGTCAGCGCCAGCTTGCGCGTGGAGCGGTGCAGCAGCGTGACGCCGCCATCGCTCTCGAGCTTGCGCACCTGCTGGCTCACGGCCGACGTGCTCATGCCCAGTGCCCGGGCAGCGCCACTCATCGAACCGTGCTGCACCACGGCCGCAAAAACGGCCATGCGTTTGAGGTCATCCATGGGGTTAGTGCGTTGATTGTGAAGTACAGCTTCAAACAAAAGGTGTTTCTGGCCGCCTACCGCCGGCTTTGACAAGCTCTTATTCTCACGCATCAGCACTTTTTAATGAATGAGGAACCTCTATGAACATCGCCTTGATTGGTGCCACCGGCTTTGTCGGCACGGCCGTACTCACGGAGTTGCTGCAACGCGGCCACCGCGTGACCGTGCTGGCGCGCAACCCCGCCAAGCTCTCTGCCCGCGAGGGCCTTTCCGTGGTGGCCGCCGATGCGCAAGACGCCGCCCTGGTCGCCAAGGCCGTGGCGGGCCACGACGCCGTTGTCAGCGCCTACAACCCGGGCTGGGGCCGCCCCGACATTTATGACGAGTTTCTCAAGGGCACGCGCGCCATTTACGCGGGCACCCGGCAGTCGGGCGTGCGCCGCTTGCTGGTGGTGGGCGGCGCGGGCAGCCTGTTTGTGGCGCCCGGTGTGCAGTTGGTGGACACCCCGGATTTCCCGGCTGAGTACAAGCAGGGCGCGCTTGCGGCGCGTGAAGCGCTGAACCTGATCCGCGGCGAGAGCACCCTAGCCTGGACGTTTCTCTCGCCTCCCATCCTGCTGGCCCCGGGCGAGCGCACGGGCCAGTACCGCCTGGGCGTTGACGCGCCCCTGATGAACGGCGACCAGCCCGGTGGCATCAGCGTGGCGGATCTTGCGGTGGCCATCGTCGATGAACTGGAAACGCCCCGCCACGTGCAGCAGCGGTTTACCGTGGCCAGCTGAGCCACGGGCGTTCGGCGGGAGGGTGGGCGCTGCGGTGGTGCGTATGCTCTGCACCTTTGCCCCGTTCTGCGCGCCTTTCCTTATGCCTGATACCCCCCACGACACACCGCCCCCCATCCAGGAAGCCCGCCAATGGAGCGATGGGCGCTGGACGGCGCAGGTCATCAAGAACGAAGACGACGACGGCTGGGCCGTGGCCATGACCTTGCAGGGCGAGGACGAACCTGCGCTGGTGGGTCCCTGGACCATGGGGCGTGACAAGAAGAACCCCAAGCCGCTCGATGTGAATGCCTTCAACACCCTGGTCAAAACCGCCAGCGAAGTGCTGCGCCGCCACGAGCAGCAGTTGCATGCGCAGCTGAACAAGAACGTCACGGTCACGTTCGGGGGTGAGCGCATCCGGGTGCTGCTCGCGATCGTTCCCGACGAAGAGGGTGCCACGGCCACGCTGAGCGCGGAGGATATTTTGGGCGCGGAGCTGGCGCGGGTGGCGGCCCCGCCCACCTTCAAACTGACGGTAGACAGCGCCTTGCAGTGGGCGCAAAGCGGGTTTGAGCGCCCGCGCTGAGTGCCAGGATTTACGCGATTTTCTTCAACGCTGCGCCCTTGTGCGCGGCGATGTGGTCCGTTTTGTCGCTCTTGATTTCGTACTGCGGCTCGTCTTCACTGGCGCGATGCGTGTGGCCTTTGTAGTCAAAGTCCTTTTGGTGCACCTTGGTGATGTGGCCGCTGACGTGGCCGGCTTCGGAATTCCAGGTGACGTGGTCACCCACTTTGAAGCTTGAAGGCATGGCGTGGTCCTGGCGTTGGGGGAGAGCGCGACATGATGGCTCAAATCACCCCGCTGGTGCGCAATTGTGCAATGCGTGTGGCATCCAGCCCCAGCTCTCGCAGCACTTCCTCGGTGTGCTGGCCCAGCGCCGGCGGTGCGTTGCGCAGCACCGGCGGGTTGCCGGAGAGGCGCAGCGGGCTGGCCACGCCGGTGATCGTTACCACGCCGTCAGGTGCATCGCCATTGGGCCAGCGGGGCAGCGCAACAGCCAGGCCGCGCGCTTGCACCTGGGGGTCGCCAAACGCCTGGGCAATGTCGTTGATAGGGCCACAGGGTACGGCAATGCCCTCCAGCAGGGCCACCCAGTCGGCGGTGCTGCGGGTGCGCGTGACCGCTTCCATCGCGGGGATCAGGTCGCCGCGGTGGCGCACGCGCAAGGTGTTGCTGGCAAAGCGGGGGTCTTTGGCCCATTCCGGGTGGCCGGCGGCCTCACAGAAGCGCGCGAATTGCCCGTCGTTGCCAATCGCCAGCAGCATCGAGCCGTCCAGCGTGGGAAAGTCCTGGTAGGGCGCGAGGCTGGGGTGGCTGTTGCCCTGGCGCTGGGGGGCCACGCCCGTGGCCAAAAAACCGGATGCCTGATTGGCAAGGATGGCCATGCCCACGTCGAGCAAGGCCATGTCGATGTGCTGGCCGCGCCCGGTGCTGTGGCGCACGTGGATGGCGGCCAGGATGGCAGTGCTGGCATAGACGCCGGTAAACAAATCGGTCAGCGCCACGCCCACGCGCAGCGGCCCGCCGCCACTCTCGCCGTCAGGCCGGCCGGTGATGCTCATCATGCCGGTCATGGCCTGGATCATGAGGTCGTAGCCGGCGCGCTCGGCATAGGGCCCATCCTGGCCGAAGCCGGTGACCGAGCAGTAGATCAGGCGCGGGTTCAGCGCCATTAGGCTGGCGTGGTCCAGGCCGTACTGCGCCAGCCCGCCCACCTTGAAGTTCTCCACCAGCACATCGGCCTGCAGTGCCATCTGGCGGATCAGCGCCTGGCCCTCGGGCGTGGCGATGTCGAGGGTGACCGAGCGCTTGTTGCGGTTGCAGGCGGTGTAGTAGCTGGCCTGGTCGGTGTCGTGGCCGTCGGCGTCCTTCAGAAAGGGCGGCCCCCAGTGGCGCGTGTCGTCCCCGGCGCCGGGGCGCTCGATCTTGACCACGTCGGCGCCCAGGTCCGCCAGTATTTGCGTGCACCAGGGGCCGGCCAGTACACGCGAGAGGTCAAGCACGCGGATGCCTGCGAGGGCGCCTGCTGGGGTGGAAGGGAGGCTCATGATGCTTTCAAAAAGATAGCTGACTGCGTTTATGGGATAAGCTCTGGAGGTCAGAAATACATAAAAAAGTTACGCTGCCCTTGGCTCGGCACTGCCCTAGGCGCGGGACGCCGTGGAGCTGGCTTTGCCAGGCCACTGGCGTCGTTCCCCTTCCCGCGCGCAGCGCGAGAGAAGGGGGAAGCGGCGTAGCCGCTCAGGGGGATGCCTGCTAATTCGCAAAGGCGGCAATGCCCGTGATGGCGCGGCCCAGGATCAGCGCGTGCACATCGTGCGTGCCCTCGTAGGTGTTGACCACTTCCAGGTTCACCAGATGCCGGGCCACGCCGAACTCGTCGCTGATGCCGTTGCCGCCCATCATGTCGCGTGCCATGCGGGCAATGTCGAGCGCCTTGCCGCAGCTGTTGCGCTTGATGATGGAGGTGGCTTCGACAGCGGCCGTGCCTTCGTCCTTCATGCGCCCCAGACGCAGGCACCCTTGCAGGCCCAGGGCGATTTCGGTCTGCATGTCGGCGAGCTTTTTCTGGATCAGCTGGTTGGCCGCCAGGGGCCGGCCAAACTGTTTGCGGTCCAGCGTGTACTGGCGCGCGGTGTGCATGCAGAACTCGGCCGCGCCCAGGGCACCCCAGGCGATGCCGTAGCGCGCGCTGTTGAGGCAGGTGAAAGGGCCCTTCAAACCCTGCACCTCGGGGAAGGCGTTGTCTTCAGGCACAAACACCTTGTCCATCACGATCTCACCCGTCACGCTGGCGCGCAAGCCCACCTTGCCGTGGATGGCGGGGGCTGAGAGGCCTTTCATGCCTTTGTCGAGAAGGAAGCCGCGAATCGGCCCGACGCTGCCGGCCTCGCTCACTTCCTTGGCCCAAACGACAAACATGTCGGCCACCGGGCTGTTGGTGATCCACATCTTGCTGCCCGAAAGCTCGTAGCCGCCCGCCACCTTTTTCGCACGGCTGGCCATGCTGCCAGGGTCCGATCCGTGGTCGGGCTCGGTCAGGCCGAAGCAGCCAATCCATTCGCCGCTGGCCAGTTTGGGCAGGTATTTCTGGCGCTGCGCCTCGGTGCCGAATTCAAATATTGGCACCATCACCAACGAGCTTTGCACGCTGGCCATGGAGCGGTAGCCCGAATCGACGCGTTCGATTTCGCGCGCAATCAGCCCGTAGGCGACGTAATTGAGCCCAGGGCCGCCGTACTGCTCGGGGATGGTGGGGCCGAGCAGGCCGACTTCGCCCATCTCGCGAAAGATGCTGGTGTCCATGCGTTCGTGGCGGAAGGCTTCGAGCACGCGCGGTGCCAGCTTGTCCTGGCAGTAGGCGGCAGCGGCATTGCGCACCATGCGCTCGTCGTCGCTCAGTTGCTGGTCGAGCAAGAAGGGGTCGTCCCAATGAAAAGTGGCGTGGGCCATGGTGGTCTCCGGTGGGTTTTGGGTGAGTGGGTTGATGTGCAAAAAACGCATTAAATGCGAATGGTGCGCCATGGTAGAAGCCTTGTGCCATACGCCGCAAGCGAGAATATGGAACTCAGTTATGCGGTTGTGTCATACAAGAAGCCATTTGCTTCAGAATATGGGCAGCCAAACCCGCTTGCTGATTGCCCATGCGCCGCACCCTTCCCTCTACCCAGGCCCTGGCCTGTTTCGACGCCGCTGCGCGCCACGAGAGCTACACCCGTGCCGCCGATGAGCTTGCGCTCACGCAAAGCGCCGTGTCGCGCCAGCTTCTTGGCCTGGAAGACTTTTTGGGCGTGGCGCTGTTTCGCCGCACCCGCCACGGCGTGGCCTTGACGCCGGCCGGCCGCAGCTACGCCCGCCAGGTCGGCCCGCGTCTGCAGGCGCTTGAGCGCGACACGCTCGACGTGATGGCGCACCAGGGCCATGGCGGCGCGCTCACGCTGGCGGCGGTGCCGACCTTTGCCACCCGCTGGCTTATTCCACGCTTGCCGGAATTTGCTGCCGTGCACCCCGAGATCGTGGTGCATATCGACACGCGCACACGTCCCTTTCTGTTTGCCGATACCGGCTTTGACGCCGCGCTCTATGCCGGTACACCCGAGCAGGTCGCCCACTGGCCGGGCACGCAGGCGCATTGGCTGATGCACGAGGACGTGCTGCCTGTCTGCAGCCCCAGGCTGCTGGAAGTCGCTGAGCAGCGCGGCCGTGGGCGCGCCCACCAAGGCGTCTCACCGCAGGTGCTGGCCGAACTGCCGCTGCTGCAGCAAAGCACGCGTCCCTACGGCTGGCGCCAGTGGTTCGAAGCCATGGGAACGCCGGCACCACGTGCGCTGGAAGGCCCGCGCTACGAGCTGTTCTCCATGCTCGCCGTCGCCGCCACGCATGGCCTGGGGGTGGCGCTCATGCCAGCCATGCTGATCGAAGCCGAATTGGCGCGCGGTGAGTTGGTGGTGGCGTGCCCGCAGCCGCTGCGCGGTGAGCGTGGCTACTACCTCGTGACCCCAGCCCAAGCAAGCACCCCGGCACTCAGTGCGTTTTTGCAGTGGCTGCAGGGGCAGGCGTAGCCGTACGCATTAGCTTGCGGTCGGCTGCTCTTCCTACACCGACGTTCGGGCGAGCCGCGTAGGCTGCGTCTGGTTCCAAAGACCAAGGGAAGGAAGCGAATGTACGGAATCACGGCAGTGCGTTTTGAACCTTCGGGCGCGCCGCGTATCGATCAGGTGTTGATGGGCTTGTTGGCCCGCGACGGCAGTGGCTGGGATCTGCCGCCTGCCTCCGTTCCGCTCGCGGCAGTGATTGACCGCCTGCTCGAAGGTGATGAAATAGTGGCGGTGTGCGAGGCGTCTGGTGGCAAACTGGTGCACAGCGGGCCTGCGGCTTTGCAAGTGCAAGACAGCCTGCACGGCGGCTGGGAAGAAAGTATCGCCTTTCCAGACGATGCAAAGACCCCGGGTCTGCGCGATCTGCCTCGCTTTTGATTGGTCGGGTATCTACAAGGAGAAAACATGCCGCACACACAAACCCCCGTGCACGACGACCCCACGGTCGATGAACTCGAAGCCCTCAAGCGCCTGGAAATGGGCGAGGCCCTGAGTATTCCTGAGGCCCTGCACAGGCATTTGTCGGGGCGCTTGCTGGAATATGGTTATGTGGCACGCGATACGCGCAATGAGTTTGTCATCACGCCCAAGGGCCGCACGCTGATCCGGCGCCAGGACAGCTAAGCGCCCCGTTGGAGGCAATAAGAAAAGGCCAGCACTTGGAAAAGTGCTGGCCTTATTCAATTTGGTGCCCGGGGCCGGAATCGAACCGGCACTCCTTTCGGAGGGGGATTTTGAGTCCCCTGCGTCTACCAATTTCACCACCCGGGCAAATGTATGCAGCCGCAAATTATGGCACAGTAGGGCGCATGCAATACCCAACAATTGAGGATACGGTAGGAAAAACGCCCTTGGTGGCACTGCAGCGCATTGGCGTGCAAGACAACGCCGAGCGGCGCAACGTGGTGCTGGCCAAGCTCGAAGGCAACAACCCCGCCGGTTCGGTCAAGGACCGGCCCGCGCTCTCCATGATCCGCCGTGCCGAGGAGCGTGGCGATATCCGTCCTGGCGACACGCTGATCGAGGCGACCTCGGGCAATACCGGCATTGCCCTGGCCATGGCGGCGGCGATTCGGGGTTACCACATGGTGCTGGTCATGCCCGAAGATGGTTCGGCCGAGCGTGCCCAGGCCATGAAGGCGTTTGGCGCCGAGCTGATCCTCACGCCCAAGAGCGGCGGCATGGAATACGCGCGCGATCTGGCGGTCAGCATGCAAAAACAAGGCAAGGGGCGCGTGCTGGACCAATTTGCCAACCCCGACAACCCCCGCATCCACTATGAGACCACCGGGCCCGAGCTGTGGGAGCAGACCGAAGGCCGCATCACGCACTTCGTCAGCGCCATGGGGACGACAGGCACCATCACCGGGGTGTCGCGCTTTCTCAAAGAAAAAAACCCGAAGATTCTGGTGATCGGCGCGCAGCCGCAAGAGGGCTCGCGGATTCCCGGCATCCGCAAGTGGCCCGAGGCCTACATGCCTGCCATCTACGACGCCAAAGCCATTGACGAGCTGGTACTGGTCAGCCAGGACGACGCCGAAGACATGTGCCGCCGCATGGCGCGCGAAGAGGGCATTTTTGCGGGCATCTCAGCGGCCGGTGCCTGCTGGGTGGCGCAGCAGATTGCGCTGCGCGAGCACGATGCGACGATTGCCTTTGTGGTGTGCGATCGGGGTGATCGCTACCTCTCCACGGGCGTCTTTCCCGCCTAGAATTTTAGTCAAATCGGCCTCTAGCGCTTAATCCATAAGCGCTACCAGCTATCAAAAAGGAAGCGATGCAGTACGAAACGCGCTTTTGCACCCACTGCGCCACGCCGTTGGCCCTGATTACCCAGGCAGAAGACAGCGGCGATGTGGAGCGCCTGCGCTGCCCGGCCTGCGGCTGGACGCACTGGAACAACCCCACGCCGGTGCTCGCCGCCATCGTCGAGATCGACGGCAAGGTGCTGCTGGCGCGCAACGCTGCCTGGCCGGGCAAGATGTTTGCGCTGATCACCGGCTTCATGGAGGCGGGTGAATCGCCCCAGGCCGGTATCGCGCGCGAGGTCAAGGAGGAAACCAATCTCGACGTGCAGAGCAGCACCTTGGTCGGCTCCTATGAATTTCTGCGCATGAACCAGGTCATCATTGCCTACCATGTGGTGGCCACGGGGCAGGTGCGGCTGTCGCCCGAACTGGTGGACTACCGGCTGTACGATCTGCAGGATCTCAAATGCTGGCCTGCCGGCACGGGGTACGCGCTGGCCGACTGGCTGCGCACCCGCGGGCATGAGCCGGTATTTTTCACAGACGAAGAAAACGCAGAGCGACGCCGTGGGCTCGATCTGCCGCCAAAGGATGCAACGCCATGAACATCGACAAGGAAATCGATACCCGGGGCCTCAATTGCCCGCTGCCCATCCTCAAGGCCAAAAAGGCTTTGGCCGATATGGACAGCGGCCAGGTGCTCAAGGTGGTGGCCACCGACAGCGGCTCGGTGCGCGACTTTCAGGCCTTTGCCAAACAGACCGGCAATGAGCTGGTGGGGCAGGAGACGGTGGGCGATGAATACATCCATCTGCTGCGGCGGCGGTAGATTTTCCTTGGCTTCGCTGGAGAAAATATCAAGCCAAATAGGCTGCCAGCGCTTTGTGCACAAGCGCGAGCAGCTATCAAAAAAGTAGTAAACCGTCCAACGCTCAAAGCGTCAGCGTCTTGAGGTAGCTGCGAAACGAAGCCCCCACTTCCGGGTGCTCCAGCGCCAGTTCCACCGTGGCCTGCAAGAAACCTTCTTTGCTGCCGCAGTCGTAGCGCTTGCCTTCGTACTGGAAGGCATACACCGCCTCGTGTTCCATCAGGCGCCCTATGGCATCGGTGAGCTGGATCTCGCCGCCCGCGCCTGTGGGCTGGGAGCGGATCTGATCGAAGATGGCCGGTGTGAGGATGTAGCGGCCCGCCACGCCCATGCGGGACGGTGCATCCTTGGGGGCAGGCTTTTCCACGATGCGGTCGATGCGGATCAGCGGACCGCCGGCGGGTTCGCCCGCCACGATGCCGTAGCGGTTGACCTGCTCTTGCGGCACTTCCTGCACCGCAATCACCGAGCGGCCCTGCTGGCGAAAGGCCTGCACCATTTGCGCCAGCACGGGCATGCCGCCCACCGGGCCGCGCATCAGGTCGTCGGCCAGCAGCACGGCAAAGGGTTCGTTGCCGATGAGCGGTTCGGCGCACAGCACGGCGTGGCCCAGGCCGAGCGAGCGCGGCTGGCGCACAAAGGCGCAGTCCATGTCATGGGGCTGCACCGAGCGCACGAGTTCGAGCAAGTCGGTCTTGCCGGCGGTCTCCAGCTCGTTCTCCAGCTCGTAGGCGGTGTCGAAATGGTCTTCAATGGCGCGCTTGCTGCGCCCGGTGACGAAGACCATGTGGCGGATGCCGGCGGCGTAGGCTTCTTCCACCGCGTACTGGATCAGCGGCTTGTCCACCACCGGCAGCATTTCCTTTGGGCTGGCCTTGGTGGCTGGCAGAAAGCGGGTGCCCAGGCCGGCCACGGGGAAGACGGCTTTGCGAACGGTGGCGTGTGGGGTGGAGGCCATGACAATCCTTTGCGGGTTCTTCAATGTGATGCCTAGCCCAGCCGCTGCAACTGTTCCTGCAGACGATCGAGCGTGGTGGTGAAGTCCGTCATGCGGCGCCTCTCCTGGTCGAGCACGGCAGCGGGCGCCTTGGCGACAAAGGCTTCGTTGGCCAGCTTGGCACGCGCCTTGCCCAGTTCACCTTCGATGCGAGCGGCTTCTTTTGTCAGACGCGCGCGCTCGGCCGTGACATCAATTTCCATGTGCAGGCACAGGCGCGCGCTGCCCACCACCGCCACCGGCGCCGCTTGGGCGGCGGCTTGCCAGGCGGCCTCCTGGTCAAACACCCGCACTTCGGAGAGCTTGGCCAGGGCCTGCAGCACGGGGGCCGATGTGCGCAGAAACTCCGCGTCGCCCAGCGCATACAGCGGCAATCGCGTGGCGGGCGAGACGTTCATTTCGCCGCGCAGCGTCCGGCAGGCGTCCACCAAGGCTTTCAGGCGCGCGACATGGGCATCGGCCTCCTGGTCGATTTTTTCGCTCTGGCTCTCAGGGTAACGGGCGATGGAGACCGATTCACCCGCCAGACCGGCGACAGGCGCTACCTTCTGCCAGAGCTCCTCGGTAATGAAAGGGATGACAGGGTGGGCGAGGCGCAGGATGGCTTCGAGCACCCGAATCAGCGTGCGCCGCGTGGCGCGCTGCTGCGCTGCGTCGCCGGTCTGGATCTGCACCTTGGCGATTTCCAGGTACCAGTCGCAGAACTCGTTCCAGACGAAGTCGTAAATCGTGTTGGCAACGTTGTCGAGGCGGTATTCGGCAAAGCCCTTGGCGACGTCGCTCTCGGTTTTTTGCAGCGCCGAGACGATCCAGCGGTCGCACTGGCTGAAGTGCAGGTAGTCCTCGGTGCAGCCGTGGCTGGTGTCCAGCCCGCAGTCCCGGCCCTCGCAGTTCATCAGCACGAAGCGGCTGGCGTTCCAGAGCTTGTTGCAGAAGTTGCGGTAGCCCTCGCAGCGCTTGCTGTCGAAGTTGATGCTGCGGCCCAGGCTGGCCAGCGCCGCAAAGGTAAAACGCAGCGCGTCGGCACCGTAGGCGGGAATGCCCTCGGGGAATTCCTTTTGCGTATTTTTGCGCACGGTGGGCGCGGTCTCGGGCCTGCGCAGGCCGGTGGTGCGCTTGCCCAGCAGGGGCTCCAGCGCGATGCCGTCGATCAGGTCCACCGGGTCGAGCACGTTGCCCTCGCTCTTGCTCATCTTCTTGCCCTGCGCGTCGCGCACCAGGCCGTGGATGTACACATGCTTGAACGGCACGCGGCCGGTGAAATGCGTGGTCATCATGATCATCCTGGCCACCCAGAAGAAGATGATGTCGTAGCCGGTTACCAGCACGCTGCTGGGCAGGTACAGGTTGAAGTCGTCAGTGGCGCTGTCGCCCTGGTTCGGCCAACCCATGGTGCTGAAGGGCACCAGCGCCGATGAGTACCAGGTGTCGAGCACGTCCTCGTCGCGGCGCAGCGTTTTGCCGGGCGCCTTGGCTTGCGCTTCGGCTGCGCTGCGCGCGACGATGACGTTGCCGTCCTCGTCGTACCAGGCCGGAATCTGGTGGCCCCACCAGAGCTGGCGGCTGATGCACCAGTCCTGGATGTTGTTCATCCACTGGTTGTAGGTGTTGACCCAGTTTTCGGGCACGAACTGCACTTCGCCCGAGGCGACGGCGTCGATGGCCTTTTGCGCGATGCTTTTGCCGGTGGTATCGCCTTCGCCCACCTTGCTCATGGCGACGAACCATTGGTCGGTCAGCATGGGTTCCACCACCTGGCCGGTGCGCGTGCAGATGGGGACCATGAGCTTGTGCTTCTTCACCTCGACCAGCGCGCCAATGGCTTCGAGGTCGGCCACCACGGCTTTGCGGGCGACAAAGCGGTCCATTCCGCGGTATTTTTCCGGGGCGTTGTCGTTGATGGTGGCGGCAAGCGTCAGCACGCAGATCATGGGCAGCTTGTGGCGCTGGCCCACGGCGTAGTCGTTCTGGTCGTGTGCGGGCGTGACCTTGACCACGCCGGTGCCGAATGCCTTGTCCACATAGTCGTCGGCAATCACGGGAATCTCGCGGCCTACCAGCGGCAGTGTCACCATCTTGCCAATCAGGTGCTGGTAGCGCTCGTCCTCGGGGTGCACCATGACGGCCACGTCGCCCAGCATGGTCTCGGGCCGCGTGGTGGCCACTACCAACTGGCCTGAGCCGTCGGCCAATGGGTAGGCGATATGCCACAGCGAGCCGTCTTTTTCCTCGTTTTCCACTTCGAGGTCGGATACGGCGGACTGGAGCTTCGGGTCCCAGTTCACCAGGCGTTTGCCACGGTAGATCAGGCCCTGCTCATACAGCTTCACAAAGGTGTCGGTCACCACCACGGAGAGCTTGTCGTCCATGGTGAAGTACTCGCGGCTCCAGTCCACGCTGTCGCCCATGCGGCGCATCTGCGTGGTGATGGTGTTGCCACTGTGCTCTTTCCACTCCCAGACCTTGGCGACGAAGTTCTTGCGTGCCACATCCGGCGTCGGGCCCATGTCGTGGCGGCTGATGCCCTGCTCCTGCAACTGGCGCTCGACGACGATCTGCGTGGCAATGCCCGCATGGTCGGTGCCCGGCACCCACACGGTGTTGAAGCCCCGCATGCGGTGGTAGCGGGTCAGGCTGTCCATGATGGTCTGGTTGAACGCGTGCCCCATGTGCAGCGTGCCTGTCACATTAGGCGGCGGCAACTGGATGGCGAACGCGGGCGCGTCGGCCTGTGGCACGCCGGTGCCTCGCACGCCGGCCCTGCCGTAGCCGCGCTTTTCCCATTCGGGGCCCCAGTGCGCTTCCAGCGCAGCGGGCTCGAAGGATTTGGACAGGGATTGCAGGCCGGGTTGGCTGGCGGGGTCGGTCATGGCTGGGGCTGTCTTCAGAAAAACACAACGGCATCCCTCGGGATGCCGCTGGGCCACAGGGCGTGGCAGTGTGGAGAGGTGCGGGCAATTTTATGCGAACGCAACAGCGTCAGGCCCGCATGCGGCGCAGTTGGGGCATTGCCAGCGCCGACAGCAATGCCACGCCCGCCAGGCCCACGCCCGCCATGGCGATGGCGCTGGTGACACCGGTGGTGCGCACCAGCGCACCGGCGGCCACGCCCGAGGCGGCTGGAACCACCTGTGAAATGATGGAATAAATGCCCATGATGCGCCCGCGCAGGGCATCGGGCGCCTGGCCCTGGATGCCGGCGATGACGAAGCTGATGACCATGCCGCCCAGCAGGCCCATGCCGCCCAGCGCCGTGGCCGATGCGGCGGTGCTGCTCCAGTGGCTGAGCGACGCAAAGAGCAGGCTGGCCGTGACGGTGCCCACGAAGATGGCCGCGCCGTGGTGCAGGTGCTTGCTGAGAAGCAAGGCCGTGACACCCCCGGCGATCAGCGTCAGCGCCATCAGGCCCAGGTAGCCGCCGCGCTGCAGTTCCGACAGGCCGAGCACTTCACGCGCCAATTTGGGCAGCAGGATCTGCATGGGGCCGGTCATGGCATAGGCCACGATGGCGGCCACGATGAGTTGTGCCAGCAAGGGGTTGGCGCCCACGGCGGCAAAACCTTCGCGCATTTCCTGCGCTACACCCAGGCGGGGGCGGTCGCTGCCATGGGTGCGGCTGCCCAGCAGCAGCAGGGAAGAGGCGACAAACAAGCCCATGCCCGTGGCAAACACGGCGGGCCAGCCAAAGTGGCTGCGCACCACGCCAATCACCACAGGCGCCAGGCCAAACCCCAGCAGCACCTGCAGGTTGAAGACGATGGTCGCGGGCTTGAGCTTGTCCGCCGGGGCAATCTGCCCCAGAGTGGCCAGCCGGGCCGGGCCGACAAAAGACCAGGCCAGGCCGCCCAGAAAGGCCGAGAACAAGGTCCAGGCCACGCGGCTCTGGCCGGTGGTTGCTGCGTCGGTCCACCACAGACCGGCCAGGCAAAGAACAAACAAGGCTTGGGCGCCGTGGATCACCCGCGCCGGAGCCATGCGGTCGCACAAAACCCCGGCAAACCAGCCAAACACGAGCGAGCTGCCGAACGACAGGCCAAAACCCACGCCGGACAGCCAGTCCGACCCCACCTTCTCCTGCAGGTACAGGATGACGGTGTAGTTGACCATGTGCCCGCCGGTAAACGCCAGCAGGCACGAGAGGTAAAAGCGCCGCAGGGAGATTTGCATGCTCGCAATTGAGCGCCTATTGCGGCGTGATTTCGATCAGGGTGGGCTGGCCATCCTCGATCTGCCAGCTGGGAAAGGAGGCGCTGGTGACATAGACCTTTCCTGCCGGTGAAATTTCCACGTCGCGGGTAAAGGTCACGTGGCGCTGCATGGGGAACATGCTCCAGGTCCGGGTGGCGATGTCGTAGCGGTAGACCGAATCGGAGTTGGTGCCGTTGACCCATACCTGGTTTCGCACCCGGTCCACATTGAGCGCGTACGGGGTGTCGCTGCCCTTGGGCACCACCGGCAGGTCCAGGCGCATGAACGCACCGGTGCTGGGGGTGTAGCGCACGATTTGCGATTCGTTGAAGGCCGTGATCCACAGGTTGCCCTCGCGATCACTGCGCAGGCGCCGGGGAGCGCTGAACGGAGTTTTGACCATGGTCACTTTGCCGGTCTCCGGGTCCACCGAGGCGATCTCGTCGGTGTGCAGCCGGGCAATCCAGGCCTTGCCGTCGGGCGTGATGTCAATGCCGTAGGGCAGGGGGACGCCGGTGGAAACGTGGTCCACGTTGACGTAGTTGGCAATCGGGATGCCCCAGCCCAGCAGCTTGAAGATGAACGGTGTGAGCTTGACGGTGATGTGTTCCATCAGGCTGCGAAACGGCAGATCGTAGAGCGTGAACTTGTCCGCTGCACGGTCGTACATGCCGACCTGGTTGCTCAGCGCCAGCGTGAACCAGACACGGTTCTTGGCGTCGAAACGCACGGTGTGCGGATAGAAGCCATCGTCCATGTCGTGGTAAGTGAACGCCTTGGTTTTGGGATCAAACTCGATCAGGCGCCGCTGGTACGAGGGCGTGATGAAGATGTGCCCGTCTTTGGGGGACTCTGCCAGCGAGTGGATGCCCTGGTAGGTTTCGTGCTTGGGGAAATCGTGCAGGCGACCCGCCAGCAGGCCGCCGAGCTTGTCGCCCGGCCGTGGCGGGATCTTGTAGACGGTGTACCGGCCCGTGGCCGGGTCCACTTCGTAGACCCGGTCTTGCAGGTTGTCCCCCACATACACCATGCCGTTGGAATGCAGCAGCAGATCGTGCATTTGCGACATGCTGTCGCCAATGGGCAGTTCGCGGATGGTGGCCTTGGCCAGGGATGCACCCCAGGGTGTGCCGGCCGGCACCAGTGAGGGGTTGGCGTGGATCTTCTTCCAGTGCGCCTCCAGCAGGGCGGGAATCTCTTTCTGCTCCTGGCTGGACAGGCGCGAGCCATAGCGCATCATGCGTTGGATGGCGGCGCGCCATTTATCGGCCGAACGTTCGCGGCGCAGCTGAGGCCCCCCCTGCTGGTGGCAGAAATTGCATTGCAGCATGAACTCTTTTTTCAGCGCGGGGTCTGCAAAGTTGATGGTGGACGACCAGGCATTGGCCGGCTGCTGCTCAGCCAAGGCGGCGGGGTCATGCTCCGGGGCCATGACGACGGCCGTGCTGCCAAGCTCCTTGGCCAGGAGCGTTCGATCCTTGTAACCGGGCTTGCGCAGGCGAATCTGCCAGGGGAATTCGGCCGGGGGAATGTCGGCCTGCCCCCGCGCATCGGTAAAGCGGGCCAGCTCCACATAGGCTTGCTGCTGTTGGCCGCTGGCCGGATAGCCGTTGTCGGAGGTGTCCACTGCTGCCCTCTTGACCGGCTGGCGGCTCACCATCACGGTGGGAATCGGTTTGCCGTCAGGGTCCTGTACCGCAATGGGGACGGCCCTCGCCGGCGCGGCCAGCAGGGCTGCGCCGGCCAGGCATACCGCCATGAGGAGTGCCGCGTGGCGGGGGGTGCGTGCGTGCATGGTGCTGTCTCCTGGGGTGTTTATTTTTCAAACTCGGTGCGAACGCGGCGCCGCATGGTGCGGGCGTACAAGCCGGGGGCCAGTCGGCTGGCCCACCAGGCCAGGCGCGAGGTGCGGTCGGGCAAAAGCTGCGCGCGGCCTTGCGCCAGCGCGGTCAGGATGCGCCGGGCGATGTCCTGCGGCGAAGACTCGCCCCCGGTGGTGATGCGGGGTGCGGTGGCCGCTGCCCCGGAGCCGCCCAGTGCTGCCGCGCCGATGCCGGTGGCGATGAAGGATGGGCAGATGAGCGTGACCTGCACGCCGCGCTCCTGCACCTCGGTGCGCAGGGTGTCAAAGAAGCCGTGCAGGGCGTGCTTGCTGGCGCAATAGCCGGTGCGGCCCAGCAGCGGGGCATAGCCCGCCACGCTGGAGAGTGCCGCCACCACCCCGCGCCGGGCCAGCAACTGGGGCAGGGCCGCGTGCGTCATGTGCACGGCACCAAAAAAATTCACGTCCATCACTTTGCGGAGGACCGCCGGGTCGGTGTCGGCGAACAGGCTGCGGTGGGACATACCGGCGTTGTTGACCAGCACATCCACGCCACCCCACAGGGCAACGGCCTGGGCGATGGCCGCGTCGCAGTCCTGGGGCTGGGTGATGTCGCACACCTGGGTCGTCAGCGCGAGGGCGTGGCCTGTTGCCTGGGCGGACATTGCCTCCTGCATGGCGGCGAGCGCTGCGGCGTTGCAGTCGAGTGCCAGCACGCGTGCGCCGGTTTGCAGGAACGCAGCTACCAGCGCCTGGCCCAGGCCACCAGCGGCGCCGGTGATGACGACACCGCGTGCTTCAAAGCTGCGCATGGTCAGGCACTCTCCTTGCGGGTTTGCATGCGCGCCTGGCGGTACAACTCGAACACCTCGGCCGAGGTGTAGGTGGGCGTGTAGCCAAACGTGGTTTTGAGCCTGGTGTTCAGCAGCACCGGGCGGTAGCGCAGAAAGTCCAGTTGCTCGGGGCCGTATTGCGTGAGCCCCAGCGGTTTGAGCAGGGCCAGCGCGGCCTGCAGCAGCCAGGCGGGCAAGGCGAGCGTGGGCTTGCCCAGGCGCTGGGCGATCTCGTGGATGGTGAGGGCACCGTCGCCCGCGACGTTGTAGATGCCCGGCGGGCCGCCCGAGACGGCGCGCAGGATGATGCCCACCACATCCTGGTCCCAGATGAAGACGAACGGGCTGTCGCTGCCCCGGATGGCCAGCAGGCGCGGTTTTTCAAACAGATCGGTGATCTGGTTGTGCACCGTGGCGCCCAGGATGGTGCCGATGCGCAGCACCACCTGTTCCAGCGCGGGGTGGCTGTGGCGGTACTCGGCCAGCATCTCTTCCACCAGCCGCTTGTGGTGGGCATAGGCAAACACCTCGTTGCCGCGCACCGGCATGTCCTCGGTCAGCCAGGCCGGGTTGTCGGCGTGGTAGCCGTAGGCAGCGCCGCTGGACGACACCACGATGCGCCGGACGCCTTGCTGCACGCAGGCCTGCAGCAGGTTGCGGGTGCCGTTCACGTCCACGTCGTATTCAAAGTCGCGGCGGCTTCCCTTGCCGGGCGTCACGATGGAGGCGAGGTGCACCACGGTGTCGATGGCGTGCCCCGCCAGGGCATCGGCGATGCGCGGGTCGCGGATGTCGGCCTCCTCGACCACCACGCCGGGCAGGCGTTCGGCGGGCGAGCGGATGTCGTGCGCCACGATGTGCGCCGGGCGGCCGGGCAGGGCCGGGTCGGCGAGTCGGGCGACCACCTGGCGGCCCAGGTAGCCGCTGGCACCCGTGACAAGCACGCGGTGGGCTGTCATGGCGCGGCCCCAGCGGCCTGGACTGCCGGGGCGCCGCCAGGGTCGCGGCGCCTCCAGAAAAGGGCCAGCGTCATGCCCGCCACGATGTGCCAGATGCCCCACCACGCCGTGACGATGGCCATGCCGCCCAGACCGTTGAAGAAGTTGAAGATCAGGATCAGCCCCAGGCCCGAGTTCTGGATGCCCATCTCAAAGGTGATGGCGCGCCGGTCGCGCTCGGGCAGCCCCAGCGCGGTCGAAAGGCCATAGCCCGTGGCCAGCGCCAGCAGGTTGTGGAGGAACACCACCAGGATCACAAACTGGATGTACGCCAGAAAATGCTGGAAGTTGGCGGCCAGCGCGCCCAGGATGAAACCCACCAGCACCAGCAGTGACAGCCATTTCATGGGCTTGCGAATGCGTGCGGCAAAGTCGGGGTAGCGGTGCGCCACCGCCATGCCCAGCACCAGCGGCACCCCCAGCAACAGCACGACGATTTCAAGCATCTCCCAGGGGCTCATTGCCACTTGCTTCATCAGGCCGCTGGTGACCGGGCTCAGGTTGCCCCAGAAGGCAAAGTTGAGCGGCGTCATCACCAGCGCCACCAGCGTGGACAGCGCGCTCACGCTGACCGACAGCGCCGTGTTGCCGCGCGAAAAATGCACCAGAAAGTTGGAGATGTGCCCGGCCGGGCAGGACGACACCAGAATCATGCCCAGCGCGATGCTGGGCTGGGGCTGCAGCATCCAGACCAGCACATAGGTCATGGCCGGAAACAGCATGTGGTGCCCGAACAGGCCCAGGGCCAGCGCCTTGGGCGTTTTGAGGGCGCTGCGAAAATCCTCGACCTTGAGGTCCAGCGCCACGCCGAACATCACCAGCCCCAGCACCGCATTGAGGAGCTGCAGCGTCTGCGGGTTGAAATGCAATTGCACCTGGTCAATGGGCGCCATGGTGTGTCTCCTGATATTTTTATGGAACCGGGCGGCATGCAGCCGCCCGGTTCCGGGTTTTACATGGCACTGTAAAGGGGCTGCTGGACGCCGCGGCAGTCGATGCGGGACACTGGCACGTCAATTCATGACCGGGAGGCAAAGGAACAGCATGCAGCGCGAGAGTTTCAGCGTGACGGCACGGTTCACCCATGCCCTGGTGGCCGCCATCGAGCGCCAGGGAGGCAAGGTGCCCGAAGCCATGTGCGACGACACGGCGCAGGAGGGCCGGGTGGACATGGCGCGCCAAGAGGCCCTGTGGGCGCTGTTCATCGCCGCCTGCCCGGGCGACCCGCTGGCCGCGCTGCGTCTGGGAACCGACCTGCAGGCCGGGCATCTGGACATCGTCGGCATGCTGCTGCTCAGTTGCGACACCCTGGGCGATGGCCTGGAGGTGCTGACCGAATACGCCCCCATCATCGGGGACAACGCACGCTTCGAGATAGCGCCACAAGGCGCCGAGGTGCAGTTGCGCTACCTGCCCGACTATGTGCTGTGCCTGCCGCAGCGGGTGGAGGCCGTGATGGGCTGCGTGGTGAGTCTGGCGCGCTGGATGACCAATGGGCGGTTCCGGGCGCGTGCGGTGTTGCTGGCGCACGCGCCGCGCGCCGAACCGGCGGCCTACGAAGCCTTGCTGGGGTGCCCCGTGCGTTTTGACCAGGCGGTCAACGCCGTGTGCATGGATGCCTCCGAACTGCACCATGCCCTGGCGCAGGCCGGCAGCAGCCTGCACCAGCACCTGCGTGCACTGGCCGATGGCGTGCTGGCGTCACTGGCGCAGGACGGCGTTTCGGCGCGGGTCCAGCAACTGGTACGCGCCCACCCGCGCTGGGGCAAGGAGCGCATCGCCGAGCAGTTGGGCATGAGCGGGCGCCACCTCAACCGCAAGCTGGCCTTGGAAGCCGTGTCCTTCAAGGGTCTGCGCGAGGCGCTGCTGCACGACATGGCGCTGCAGGCGCTGCGCTCAGGCCAGGCGATTGGCGCCGTGGGCCAGGCGCTGGGGTTTTCCGACGACAACGCCTTTGCGCGCGCCTTTCGCCGCTGGACCGGGGCGTCCCCGGCGCAGTACACAAAAACATGGAAAAATAGCCTCTACCGCTTATCAGATAAGCCTTAGCAGCTATAAAAATAGTAGTTAACTGCGTAGGTGACGTATGCGGCGTATGCGATATAGGCCCGGCCGCGCGACTTCCTGGCCGCCTCGATCCGCACCGTCGGCCGCACTGTCTTGGGCATGCCCATGGCGGCGAGGGTGGTGGCTGTGTGCATGAAACCACCCGCTTGGCCGGCTGTTCGCCGCCTGCGACCAACCGAGCCCCGGAATCAGGCCGCGTCCAGCGCGGCGCGCTTCCAGGCGGCGAGCGCCGCCTCGGTGTCGCCGCGCTGCTCGGCCAGTTGCGCCAGATGCCGCCAGGCATTGGCGCGCAGGCCGGTGTCCTGCAGCGCTGGGGCGGCCTGTTTGAGCAGTTGCTGGGCTTTGCCCCAGAGCTGGCGCTGCATGCAGGCGACGCCGGCGAGGTACTGCAGGCGGGCGTCGCGGGGGTTGGCCAGTTGCGCAGCCTCGATGCGTGCCAGCCAGGTGGCATCGAGCGAATCGAGTGCGGTCTCGAGCGCGCGCACCAGACGGCGTGCGTCCAGTTCCGCCAGATTGCCAGGGTGCTCCACCAGTTGCTGCCACACGGGTTCGAGCCAGCGGCGCACCTGCGCTGGCTCGCCGCCGAGTTCGGCCAGGCGCTGCGCGGCATGGATGGCCAGCTCGGGCATGGCGCGCTCGCTTGCGTCCAGCGCCAGCCAGCTGGCGGTGAGTTGTTCTGGGTCGTGGGCGCTGCGAATCAGCTCCGTGGCCAGACCCCGCACGATGCTTTGCGCAGCAGCCGGTGAGAAGGCGCGGTGCTTGCCCAGCAGGCGTGCCGTTTCCAGTGCTTCTTGCGTTTGCTGCGACAGCCGCGTGGCCTTGAGCTTGATGCGCAGGGCCAGCGTGCGCCGCGCCGCCCCCTGTGGCAGTGCAGCGAGACCCGCCAGCGCCGCAGTGGGTTCGCGGTCGTCGAGCGACCAGCGGGCGGCGCGCAGTTGGGCGCCCTCGCGCAGGTCTTGTGTGAGCGAACTCGCCATGCCGGCGGGTGGCAGCAAGGCGGCTTCCAGGTGGCGTTCGCGCTCGCCGCGGTCTTGCAGCGCGTGCGAGGCATCGGCTGCGACCAGGTTGGCCAGCACACGGACCGATTCGGCCTGCGGCAGCGCACTGCCGGTGCTGCGCAGGCTTGCCTCCTGGTCGAGCGCTACCTGGGCGGCTTTGCGCGAGCGCAGGAACCGCCCGCTCATGAGCTGCGCCAGCGCGTCCAGCAGGGCGCCGTGCATGGCGCGTTCCTTCTGCTGCAGGCGCCAGCGTTGGGCCTGGCGCGGCAGGGCGATGAGCGCCGCGAATCCGCGCAGTGCGGCGTACAGCGTCGTGAATGCCAGGGTAAGGCCCAGCAGGACCAGGTTGAGCGAGAGGTCAAGCCGCCAGGGCGGCCAGAAGACGGTGACCGTTCCCTGGTTGTTGCCGGCAAACAGGGCCGAGGCCACCGCCACGGCAAACAGCGCCAGGAGCCAGAGGGTTGCGCGCATCGGCGGGCCCGGTTCTCAGCGCCCAGCGGCCGCCGTGGCGAGCGCGGAGAGGGTTTCGTCCAGGCGGGGTGCCTCGGCCGTCTTCAGGTGCGACTGAATCTGCTGCAGTGTCGTCGCGGCATTTTGCGTGCGGCGCGATGTCGGATCGAAGTATTTGTTCAGCGAGTTGCTGGCGGTGGTCATGTCGGAGCGTGCGGCGTCGAGCTGGCGCGCGAGGATGCCCAGGCGGGCATTGAGCAGCATGAGTTTGAGGTTCTCGCGCAGGAAAAAGGCCTGGTCGGGCGATATCAGGATGGCGTCGGGCTGGTCGATGCGGCGGATGCGCACGAGGCTGCGCAGTTCGTCCCGCACCGCCAGCCAGCCGCGCTGGAGCAGCGCCAGCCAGGCAGGTGGGCGCTCGGACGCGGGCTCGCTCGCCGGTGCCGCGGGGTGTGCACTGGCGGCGAGGCGCTGCGTGGCCGCCGCCTGGGCGACGGCGTTCTTCAGCGGCAAGTCGTCCACCTGGCGCAGCAACTCATCGAGCCGCGCAAGCAGGCCTGCCGTGTCGGTCACGCTGGCGCTGGAGATGCGCTCGAGGTCCAGCGCCAGTGCGCGCTGCACCGGCGACAGGCGAGGCTGCGCGGCGCGCTCGATGCGCTGCTGCGCGCTTTTGATGGCCGCCACCAGCGGCTGCATGCTGCCGGTGAGCTGCGCCTGCTGCTGCGCCAGGCGCAGGCCGGCGTCGATATCGACCACCAGGTTTTCGTCGCGCGAGCGCGACAGGCTTTGCATCAATTCTTCGAGCTGGCTGCGCTGCAGAGCCACTTCGTTGACGCGTGTTTCCTGCACCGCCAGCTTGGCCGAGATTTCCTGCGCCAGGTCGCTTGCTTCGCGTGCCAGGGCTCGTGCCTCGATGGCCTGGCGACCGGCGTCCTGGCTTTGGCGGGCCAGCGCTTCCTGGATGCCACTGAGCTTCTGCCACAGCAGGGCGCTGCCCGCCAGGCCGAGGATGGCCAGTACGGCCACCAGGGCCAGCGCCCAGCCCAGCATGCGGGCGCTGGACGCGAAAGCGCCAGGGGTTGCGACCGGTTTGTCGGGTGTGCTCATGCGTGGGATTCTATCGACGTCGCCACGTCCGCCAGCGCGGGCCGGCACTCGAAAACCGCTCCGAAGCCTGCTGCACGCGCCGCCTCGGCGATGCGCGGGTGCGTGGTCAGAGCGCGTGCGCCGGTCCAGCGCTGGTCGGGCAGCGCCGCGCAGAGGTGGCCCAGGGCCTGTGCGCTGCTCAGCACCCACAGCGGACCGCCGGTGACGGCGGCGCTGCGGGCCAGCGCAAGCTGGTCATGGCTGAACTGCGGCGCGGCGCGCGTGTAGGCGACGACAAAATCCACCTCGCCACCCGCCGCGCGGATTTGCGCACTCAGCCAGTCGCGCCCGCTGCCGGTGGCGTTGGCGCCGGGTTCGCTGCCGCGCACCACCAGCACCCGGTCGCCTGCGCTGACGCCGGGGCCCACGCGCTCCCACAGCGATTCGGAATCGAACTGGCGGGCCCCGGCTGCCGGTTGGTCAATGCGCTCGGCAGGAACACCCAGGGCGCGCAGCACGCTGGCGGTGCCCGGCCCCGGTGACCACACTCTTGTTTTGATAGCTGCTTGCGCTTTCTGCATAAGCGCTAGGGCCTGATTTGACTCAAAAAAATGGCGTGCTGCATTGCCGCTGACAACCATCACGGCGGTGTAATCGGCCAGGCGCCTTTGCACTGCAGCCAGCGCCTGCGGGTCGCTGGCCGGGGCAATCGCCATCAGCGGCAGCGCCGCCGCCGCAATGCCGCGCGCGGCAAGCGCCTGCACCCATTGCGAGGCCTCGGGTTCTGGGCGGGTAATGAGGGCGCGTGGGGCGGCCGCTGGCATCTGAGGAGCAGGCCTTAGTGCGCGCCGCGTTCACGCAGCTGCGCGGCCACGGCCTGGCCCAGCGCGTCGGCCTGTGCCAGCGTGGTCGCCGACCCGCTCGCGCTGGCGCGCACCAGCGGCGTGCGCAGTTCCGGGTCGCCCCAGGCGGCGTCGATGTGCAGTTGCGCCCCATCGAGCCGGGCGTGCGCGGCCAGGGGCATGGAGCAGCTGCCGCCCATGCAGCGGCTCACGGCGCGCTCGGCCGCCACGCGCAGCCAGGTGGGCAGGTGGGCGAGCGGCGCCAGGGCTTCGATCAGCTCGCTGCGGCCAGCGCGCACCTCGATGCCCAGCGCGCCCTGGCCGGCAGCAGGCAGCATTTCGGACTCGTCGAACTCGCAGCGAATGCGCTCTTGCAGCCCCAGGCGTTTCAAGCCAGCGGCCGCCAGCACGATGGCTGCGTACTGGCCTTCATCGAGCTTGCGCAAACGGGTGTCGAGGTTGCCGCGCAGCGGCTCGATGCGCAGGTCGGGCCGCAGCGCTTGCAGCAGCACGGTGCGGCGCAGGCTCGACGTGCCGACGACCGCGCCCTGGGGAAGGTCTTGCAGGCGGGCATGGCGCGGCGAGACGAAGGCGTCGCGTGCGTCTTCGCGCTCCATCACGCAGGCCAGGGCAAAGCCTTCGGGCAATTCCATGGGAACGTCCTTGAGCGAGTGCACGGCGATGTCGGCGCGGCCGTCTTCCAACGCGGTCTCCAGCTCTTTCACGAACAGGCCCTTGCCGCCGACCTTGGAGAGCGTGCGGTCCAGAATCTGGTCGCCCAGCGTGGTCATGCCCAGCAGGCTGACCTGGTGGCCGCGTGCCGCCAGCAGGGCTTGCACATGGTCGGCCTGCCACAGGGCCAAACGGCTTTCGCGCGTGGCGATGACGATCTTCAGGGGTTTGGAATTCACGGCGCGGCAGAGGAAAAACTTGAGCCAGGGATGCTAGCATGCTGCGCCGCAGCAGCGCCCGCCGCGCGGCGTACCCCTTTCGGAGACCACGCATGGCCAGCACGCGCAAGAACGACAAAGACCAACCCCTCATCGACGATATCCGCCTGCTCGGCCGCATTTTGGGCGATGTGATTCGTGAGCAGGAGGGCGCTGCGGCCTTTGACCTGATCGAGCAGGTGCGCCAGCTCTCGGTCGCCTTCCGGCGCGACGCCGACCACGAGGCCGACCGGGCGCTCAAGAAGTTGCTCAAGGGCCTCTCGGGCGACCAGACGGTCAGCGTGATCCGCGCCTTCACCTATTTTTCGCACTTGGCCAACCTCGCCGAAGACCGCCACCACATTCGCCGCCGCACCATCCGCGAGCGCGCGGGCGACACGCAGGAAGGCAGCATCGACGTCGCCCTGGCGCGCCTGCGCTGGGCCGGCATTGCGCCCAGCGCCGTGGCGCAAACCCTGGCCGCAAGCTATGTCTCGCCCGTGCTCACCGCCCACCCCACCGAGGTGCAGCGCAAAAGCATCCTGGACGCCGAACGCGCCATTGCCAAGCTGCTGGCCGAGCGCGGCGACCTGGCCGAGCGCGCCCAGCTCTACAACAGCGCCCGCGACGCGCTCACGCCGCGCGAACTGGCGAGCAACGAGGCGCAGCTGAGCGCCCGCGTCACGCAGCTTTGGCAGACGCGGCTGCTGCGCTACAGCAAGCTGACGGTGGCCGACGAGATCGAGAACGCGCTGTCGTACTACGAAGCCACCTTCCTGCGCGAGATTCCCAAAATCTACGCCGAACTCGAACAATCCCTGGGCCAGGGCAGCGTGGCCAGCTTTCTGCGCATGGGCCAGTGGATTGGCGGCGACCGCGACGGCAACCCCAACGTGGGCGCCGACACCCTGGTGCAGGCGCTGCGCCGGCAAAGCGAGGTGGCGCTGCGCCACTACCTGACCGAAGTGCATCTGCTGGGCGCCGAGCTCTCGCTCTCCGCCCGGCTGGTGGAGGTCTCGAGCGACATGCAGCGCCTGGCGGAAAGCTCGCCCGACACCAGCGAGCACCGCCAGGACGAGCCCTACCGCCGCGCGCTCACCGGCATTTACGCGCGCCTGGCGGCCACGCTGGCCGAGCTGAGCGGCGGCCAGGCGGCGCGCCACGCGGTGGCGCCGCAAAATGCCTACCCGCACGCACAGGAGTTTCTGGCCGAGCTGCGCACCATTGGGCAATCGCTCGCCACGCACCACGGCGAGGCCCTGGGCGCGCAGCGCCTGCACCCGCTGATCCGTGCGGTGGAGGTGTTTGGCTTTCATCTGGCGACGGTGGATTTGCGCCAAAGCTCCGACCAGCACGAACGCGTGCTGACCGAACTGCTGGCCACGGCGCGCGTGGTGCCCGACTACACGCTGCTGCATGAGGAGGCGCGCTGTGCCTTGCTGCTGCAACTGCTGCAGGATGCCAGGCCGCTGCGCGTCATGGGTGCGCAGTACAGCGCGCACACGCTGGGCGAGATCGCCGTATTCGAAACCGCGCTGGCCATGCGCCAGCGCTATGGCAATGACGCCATCCTTCACTACATCATCAGCCACACCGAAACCGTGAGCGACCTGCTCGAAGTGCTGCTGCTGCAAAAGGAAATGGGGCTGATGCAGGGCAGCCTGGGCACGGCAGAAGCCCGCGCCGACCTCATCGTCGTGCCGCTGTTCGAGACGATTGAAGACCTGCAGAGCGCCGCCAGCATCATGCGCGGCTTCTACCAGACCCCCGGCATCGCCGCACTGGTGCAGCGCTCGGGCGGCCAGCAGGACATCATGCTGGGCTACTCGGACAGCAATAAGGACGGCGGCATCTTCACCAGCAACTGGGAGCTGTACCGCGCCGAAATCGCGTTGGTGGAGTTTTTCGACGAGCTGGCTGCCACCACCCCCATCCGCCTGCGCATGTTCCACGGCCGTGGCGGCACCGTGGGGCGCGGCGGCGGCCCCAGCTACCAGGCCATCCTGGCGCAGCCACCCGGCACCGTGCGCGGCCAGATTCGCCTGACCGAACAGGGCGAAGTCATTGCCTCCAAATACGCCAACCCCGAGATCGGCCGGCGCAACCTCGAAACCCTGGTGGCCGCCACCCTGGAGGCCACGCTATTGCAGCCCACCAAGCCCGCCACACCCGCGTTTCTGGACGCGGCGGCGCAACTGTCGCTGGCCAGCATGGCGGCCTACCGCGCGCTGGTGTACGAGACGCCCGGCTTCACCGACTACTTCTTCAACTCCACGCCGATCCGCGAAATTGCCGAACTCAACATCGGCTCGCGCCCGGCGTCCCGCAAGCCCAGCCAGAAGATTGAAGACCTGCGCGCCATTCCCTGGGGTTTCAGCTGGGGCCAGTGCCGCCTCACCCTGCCGGGCTGGTACGGTTTTGGCTCGGCTGTGGAGGCGTTTTTGAACGCCCCCGGCAAAGACCCCAAGGCCCAGCTCGCGCTCTTGCGCAAGATGGTGCGCGAATGGCCTTTCTTCAGCACCTTGCTGTCCAACATGGACATGGTGCTCGCCAAGAGCGACCTGGCGCTGGCGTCGCGCTACAGCGAGCTGGTGCAGGACGCCCGCCTGCGCAAAAAAGTGTTCGGCGCCATCGAGGCCGAGTGGCACCGCACGGCCGACGTGCTGACCCGCATCACCGGCGAGAAGCACCGCCTGGCGCACAACACGGCGCTGGCGCGCTCCATCCGCCACCGCTTCCCGTACATCGACCCGCTGCACCACCTGCAGGTTGAGCTGATCCGCCGCTGGCGCGCAGGGCAGGGCGACGAGCGGGTGCAGACCGGGATTCACATTTCGATCAACGGGATTGCGGCGGGGTTGCGCAATACCGGTTGATTGCTATTGTATTTATAGCTGCTAACGCTTATTGGGTAAGCGTTATAGGGGGTTTTTAGCAAAAATTCAACTCCCCAGCAGCTCCCCCACCGCGTGCAGGTCTTCCACGCGGTCGCACACCGCCTTCACGGCCATCATGATGGGGATGCCCAGCAGCAACCCCCACAGGCCCCAGAGCCAGCCCCAGGCCAGCACGCTGACGAAAACGGCCACCGGGCTCAGGCTGCTGGCGCGGCTGGTGAGCCAGGGGGTGAGCAGATTGCCCACCAGGGTGTGGATCACCAGCGATGCGCCGCCCACGGCAAAGGCCATGTCGAGGGTGCCGAACTGCAGGAACGCCACCAGCGCCGAGGCGCCCGTGACGGCGAGCGAGCCGATATAGGGCGCCAGGTTGAAAACCGCGGCGATCACCGCCCAGACCGCTGCATTTTCCAGACCCAAAATAGCGTAGATCAGGCCGGTGGCCAGGCCCACGATGGCGCTGGTCGCCAGTTGCACCAGCAGGTAGCGCTGCACCTGGCCATTGATCTCGTCGATGACCTGCAGGGTGACCTTGCGCCGCGCCAGGCTGGGGCCGGCAATGCGCATGAGCTTGAGGCGAAAGGTGTCGCCAGCGGCGAGCGCGAAGAAGGTGAGAAACAGCACGATGGTCAACTGGCCCAGCACCGACATCAGCCCCATGGTGCCGCTCCAGAGGTAGTCGCGGATGTCGAGCGGGCTGCGCTCGATCTGCACGCGCTGCACGCCGCGCCGGGCCACGGAAGGCGCGCTGGTTTCGGCGGCGGCCTGCTCGATCTGCGAAGCCGCCTTTTGCACCGTCTCGATGGGGCTGGGCTGGCGGGCGCGCTCGCGCATCTTGTCGCGCACCTTGGAGGCGGCTTTTGGCAGCGAATCGACCACCTGCGAAGCGCCGTCGCTCAGTTGGTACACCGTGCCCGCCAGGCCGCCGCTCAGGGCCAGCAGCAGCAGCGCCGCCGCGACGCCGCGCGGCACGCGGTGGCGATTGAGCCAGCCGACGACAGGCGAGAGCGCGCAAATCAGCAGAGCGCTCATGGCGATGGGGATGAACACCGCCGACGCCCAGTGCAGCACGGCCAGGCAGGCGCACAGCGCAATGATGGCCAGCGAAGCGCTGCGCACGCCCACCGGCACATGCAGCGATACGGGCTCCGATCGGTGCTCGGTGGGGGTGAGCACCACCGTGCTGGCGCCTTCACAGGGCGAGGGCTGGGGCAGTGGCTCGCTGGCGGTTGGGTCGGTCATCGGCGGATTGTGGCGTGTCTGGCGCGCCGCCCTTGTAGGCGCGTATCGGCTTCGACGCGAGGTGGCGGGTGACCGAAACCGGGTGCGAACCCATCGCGCACCGGGCTCAGGCTATCAGCAAGCGGGCCAAGCCCGATCGCTGTTGCTCGCGTCCACCGTGCCCAGCAACTTCGTCCAATAAGTGGGCAGGCTGGACCAGGGGCTGCCAGTGCCGTCCAGATCGGTGACGTACACCAGACCCGTGTTGGTACGCGCCTTGTTGGCCGTTTGCACGGCCGTTTGCATGGTGGTGCAAGCGCCGGCGCTGTAGACCAGCATTGCCTGCTTGGTGTTGTCCTGGTTGTAGACCCAGGTGTGGGAGGGCTGCGGGTCAATATTCTGGTAAGCGGCTGCACTGCCTTCGAAGTTCACCAGCACATCGGCCACGCCTGCATAGCCAGCGTCCGGGAAGGTGCCTGGGTCGCCAATGACGCTCAAGCCCTTGCCGTGGATGTAGGTGTAGAGGTCGGTGTAAAACGCCAGCCGGTCGCTTCCTGCCGCCATTTCTCCAAGGAAGAAGCCGTCGAGCAGCGCGGGATAGAGCTCTATGTATTTGTCGATGGTGGCCTTGACATCGACCACGGAGCGCGTGCCGCTGCCGTAGGCGGTAGACACATAGGCCACCACCTTCTGGTTGCCCGGTTTTACCGCCTTGAATTTGGTGATGGCACTGACGAGATCGGTGTCCGCTTTGCTTGTACTGGTGAGAATGCCATTGCTGGCGTTCGCGATGGCGGTGATCTTCACATCCGGGTAGCTGGTGGCACCGCTGATGAGGGTGTCCCAGGGGGATCCTGTGGCTGCGCTGAAAAAGGCGGGTACCAGCAGCTCCAGATCTTTTGGCCTGGGGCGTATGAACAGTGTGATGAGGTCGCTGCCCGAATGTGTGGCGCTGGTGGCCGTGGCCCCTACATCCACAGGGCCCGGCTGCGTGACTTGCAAGTCCGAGGCGGCAGTGCCTGCGACCGTGGCGGTCACCGGGCGTGTCAGGCTGGCGGAGGCGCTGTTGACGGTGAGCGTGACCAGGGTGCCATCGGCAGCGCGAGCGCCATTCACGTCCACGCTCACTTGCAGGTTGATGGGGGTGTTGGTGTCGTATACGCCGCCATCTCCAACGGGGCCGGTGAAGTTCACACTGATCGGCCCAGATGAGGGTGTGGGAGCTGGCGCTGGCTCAGTGGAGCCCCCGCAGCCTGCCAAAGCGGCGGTCAGAACTAGCACGCTTGCGGCGAGGCGGCATGAGGGGCGATAGTGGTGAGGCATTCCTTCTCCTTGAATTTCGTGCCATTGTGAGGGATTGTGGGTGCTTGCCACCGCCGCAAAACAGCGGTTCTGGTTGGGAAAGACCAGTTTGTTGCGCCGATTGCCGGCGCGCCAGATCGCTACCATGAGCCGCATGCCCCCACCCATCCTCCACATCCGGGCTCTCGCGCCCTTGCTGGCAGCCGCGCTGCTGGCCGGCTGTGGCACCCTTGATGTGCCGCGCGCCGACAACTACCCCGCTACTGGCCAGAAAAAAGCACGCGCCGTGCACCACTGGGATGTGCTGGCCAGCGATGTGGCCGCGCGTGTGGTGGAGAAAATATCCGAATGGCCCAAAGGCGACTACCCCATTCATGTCACCGTGCCCGACAACTCCAGCTTCAATCAGGGCTTTCTCAAGCTCTTGCGGGTGCAGTTGCTGGACCGGGGCGTGGTCTTGTCCACCGTGCCGACGGCGGTGGAACTGGAGGTGCAGACGCAAGTGGTGCAGCACGGGGCGGATGTGCCCCGCAGCCTGCCCATTCCCCTGGGTGGGACGATGTTGGGGGCGAGCGTTGGCGTGTGGCGCGACTGGAAGGACCATTACTCCAACCGCGTGTTGTTGCCTGGCGCGGCGACTGCGATTGGCGTGGGCGCGGGTCTGGCCATCGATCTGGCGCAGCTCTACACCCAGGGTGCAGCAGCCGGCGGGCCCACGCGCACCGAAGTGCTGATTACGACCACACTCAAGAGCCATGACCGCTATCTGGCAGGCTCGGCGGACATGTACTACATAGAGCGAGCGGACGCCGTGCTGTACCAGCCTGAGTTGCCCGCGCCGCCCCCCACACCGCTCAAAACCTGGCAGGTGGTGACGCCATGAAGCGGGGGTGTCTGGTGGTGCCCAAGAGCATTGCGGCGCTGGCATTGGCCTTGTTGGCGGCGGTGTCGCTGACCGGCTGCGCCGGCTACTACTACGGCGAGAAGTACGGCCCAACACTGGCCCTGTCGCCGCACGCCGACATGGTGGGCAGCAGCTACGCCGCCGCTGATGCACTTTTGCAAAACGCGCCGCTGGACCCGCGTGCACCGGTGCTGGTGGCCACGCTGGTCGATCTGGATCACCTGGGTGCTTCGTCGCGTTTTGGCCGCGTGGTCTCCGAACAGATTGCCGGGCGCCTGACGCAGCGCGGTCTGCCCGTGCCCGAGCTGCGCTTGCGCGAATCCGTGGCACTGGTGCCGCATGAGGGTGCGCTGCTGCTCTCGCGCGAGCTGCGCGAGGTGAGCCGGGCGCATGCAGCGCAGGCCGTCGTGGTGGGCACGTATGCCGTGTCGAGCCGGCAGGTGTTCGTCAGCCTCAAGCTCGTGCGCCCGGAAGGCAACCTGACCATTGCCGCGCACGACTACGCGCTGGTGCTGGACGACGAGCTTCGCAGCCTGCTCGGTCTGCGTTGACCAGAAAGCGAAAACCCGGCCGCTGCCATGCGCCGGGTTTGCTGAGTTTGCTTTTATTCTGATAGCTTACAGCGCTTGCTGCATAAGCGCTGGAGGCCAAAAAACCTTGAAATTTTCAGTGCAGCATCAAGGCGCCGCTGGTTTTGCTCTTGCCCGCGCGCGCCGGCGGGTTGCACAGGCCGCAGGTGTAGCCGCGGTTTTCGTACAGCTCGGTGACAAACTGGCCCTTGCAGTCGCTGCACTGGGTGCGGGTGAGCATGCCGGCGTCGACAAACTTCACCAGGCGCCAGGCGCGGGTGAAGGACAACAGGGGCTCCACCTGCGCGATTTCGATCTGCTCGCTGTAGAGCCGGTAGGCCTTGGTGAGCAGTTCCACCGAGTCCAGGTCCATGCCCTTGCCCAGGTATTCGTAGATGTTCAGGAACAGCGAGCTGTGGATGTTTTCCTGCCAGGTCAGGAACCAGTCGGTCGAGAACGGCAACTGTCCTTTGGACGGCGACTTGCCCGCGATCTCTTTGTACAAGCGGATCAGCCGCTCGTAGGACAGCGTGGTTTCCGATTCGAGCACCTGCATGCGGGCGCCCATGCCGATCAGCAGGGCGGCGCGCTCGATCTGGCGCGATTCGTTGAGCACGCTCTTGGCGGCGGCGCGCTTGGGAGCGCTGGTGCTGGCGGTGGTGTCGGTCATGGCAGTCTCGGGCAGGTGGGGGGTGAGCGAAGGTCCGGGCGATCAGAGCACTTCGGAGACGCGGCTGGCCATCAGGATGTTGGCGTGCAAGGTGTTGGTGGCTTCGTTGCCCACCTTGCGCGGCGTGTCGTGGTTGGTCAGCAGCCCCCAGACCAGGGAGTCGTCCACGCGGAAGCTGCACAGCAGCGTGTTGCGGGACGCAATCTTCATCACCTGGGCCGGCGAGAGCGAGGCCAGCAGGTCGGCCGCTTCTTCGTTGAGCCCGAGACGGAACACCGCCTCGGCCTTGTCCTGGCGGATCAGCGTCTGCGCCAGCATCAGGTAGGTCAGGTTGGCTTCGCGGATTTCGGCGAGCACTTGTTCTTGGGTCATGGGGCACATCCTTTTCAGGTCCGGGGGCGCTTTGCATGCCGTGTGCATGCTTTGGCGATCCGGTGAAATGGATTGTGAAACCGGCCTAAAAAGAAATTAAGTCGGCATTCGGCTGCGCAGTGTGTCTGGTTTCGGGGTGGGGTTTGTAGGAAGTTGCCTTACACCGCCCGCTGCTTTTGGCCGCCTGCGCAGAGGAGTGGACCTGCTGCGCGTTCTCCGTCAACCGCGTTCCACGGGCCGTGTTGGGTCGCTGCACCATTCGCTCCAGCTGCCGGCAAAAAGGGCGGTGGGCGCGTAACCGGCAAGCTCCATGGCCAGCAAGTTGGGGTTGGCGGTGACGCCGCTGCCGCAGTGGTGCACCACCGTGGCGGGGTCGTGCGCGCCCAGCAGCGCTTCGAATTCGCTGCGCAGTTGCACGGCGCTTTTGAAGTGTCCGTCGGGCCCGAAATTCTGCGAGAAGGGCCGGTTGAGCGCGCCCGGGATGTGGCCTGCCACCGGGTCCAGTGGCTCGACTTCGCCCCGGTAGCGCTCGGGAGCGCGGGCGTCGATCAGCGTCTGGCCTGGCGCGCCCAGTCGCGCCTGTACCTGGAGCGCGCTGCGCAACTCGCGCAGCGGTGGGTGCAGGTGGAAATTGGACTGGAAGTGCGCCGGTTCCTCGCCGGTTGTGGTGCCACCGCCGGCGGCACGCCAGGCGGCGAGGCCGCCGTCGAGCACCGCCACCGCGTCGTGGCCCATCCACTTGAGCATCCACCACAGGCGGGCGCAGAAGGCGCTGCCGTTGCGGTCATAGACCACCGCTTGCATGTGGTTGGCAAACCCCACGCTTGAGAGCCATACGGCAAAGCGCTCGCGCGTCGGCAGCGGGTGGCGCCCGCCGGACATCGGCCCGTCGACCGCATGGGCGGTGACGATGCTGCCGCCCGCGCCGGGCGCACCGTGCGGCGCGCTCAGGGCCTCGTCCAGGTGGGCATAGACCGCGCCGGGGATATGCGCTTCGAGAAAGGCGCTGCGGCCGGCCGATGGCTGGGGCAGGTCGAAGCTGCAGTCGAACACCATGCAGGGTACGTCGCCCGCGCGCAACGCAAGCAGCTGTTCGGCAGAAATGAGGTGGGTGTAGACCATGGGTGGGCAAACGTGCGTGTCAGGCCTCCATTGTGCGCACGTCAGAGCTCTTCGGCAGGTGCCGACGCCACGCTGCGGGCACGCAGTGCGGTGGCAACGATGCCGCTGGTGATGATCAGCCCCATGCCGGCCCAGCCTGAAGGCGCGATGATGTCGCCAAAGATCGCCATGCCGTAGAGCGCGCCAAACACAATGCCCGAATACTGCAGGTTCGCCACCACCAGCGTGGCGCGCGGGTTGTGGGCGCTGGCGTAGGCGCGTGTCATGCACAGCTGGCCGCCGGCGGCCAGCACGCCGATGGGCAGCAGCCACAGCGCCGGCCAGCCAGGCCAGGCCGAGTGGCCGGTGGCCAGCACCGCGGCGCCGCCCGCCACGACCGAGCCCACACCAAAATAAAACACCGTGCGCTCCTCGGGCTCGCCGATGCGCGAGAGGGCCACCACCTGCATGTAGGCCAGCGCCGCGCACATGCCTGAAAGCAGGCCCACCAGAGCCCCCAGCGCCTGCCCAGGCCCCTGCCCGAGGCTGGGGCGCAGCAGCAGGACCACACCAACGAAACCAGCGGCCACGGTGAGCAGCAGGGGGCCTTGCAAAGCCGGGCGCGGGGTCTCGGGCGAGGGGCGCCAGTTCACCAGGGCGCCGCCGACGAGGAACGCGGCGATCCAGACACTGCTCATGTAGTTGAGCGTGACGGCCGTGGGCAGCGGCAGCTGGGCGATGGCGTAGAACCAGCCGCCGAGCGAGATCACGCCGATGAAGGCGCGCCAGGCGTGCATGCGCGGGTAGCGCGTGGCCAGCGCCACGCCGCGCGCACGCGCCAGCCAGGCGAGCAGCGCCATGCCGATCAGCCCGCGCGCGAGCACCAGCTCGGCCGAGGTGAAGTACGCCGAGCCAAACTTGACGCACACGCTCATGCTGGCGAATAAAAAGGCGGCGAGCACCATCCACAGGGCTTGCATGGGCGTGTGAAAATTAAATGAAAATGGCTTTTAGCGCTTATTCAGCAAGCGTCTTCAGCTATTATAAAAATAGCATCGCGGCCGTGCTTCCTGCCATCGGGCGCCCTGGAACTGGCCCTGCGCGGCCACTGGCGCCTCAGAGGCTTGTTCCCATGCGCTGGCGGTACCACTCGTGAAAGTGCTGCATGCCGTCTTCCATCGGGCTCTGGTAGGGGCCGACTTCGTTGTCGCCGCGCTCAAACAAGGCCTTGCGGCCGGCGTCCATGCGCTCGCCGATTTCATCATCTTCAAGGCAGGTTTCCATGTAGGCGGCCTGCTGGGCCTCGACGAACTCGCGCTCGAAGGCCGTGATTTCCTCGGGGTAGAAGAATTCGACCATGTTCAGCGTCTTGCTCGGGCCAACCGGGTGCAGCGTGGAGACGGTGAGCACGTGCGGGTACCACTCGACCATGATGTGCGGGTAGTAGGTGAGCCAGATGGCGCCGCGCTCGGGCAGCTTGCCGTGCCGGTACTTGAGCAGCACCTCGTGCCACTTCTTGTAGACCTGGGAGCCCGGCTGGCCGAAGGTGGCCGAGACACCCACGGTCTGCACCGAGTACTCGTTCTGGAACTCCCAGCGCAGGTCGTCGCAGGTGACGAAGTTGCCCAGCCCTGGGTGGAAGGGGCCGACGTGGTAGTCCTCCAGATAGACCTCGATAAAGGTCTTCCAGTTGTAGTTGCACTCGTGCAGCTCGACGCGGTCCAGCGTGTAGCCGTCGAACGAGAGTTCCTTGCGTGGGCCCATGCCCGAGAGGTCGGCTGCGATGTCGCGGCCGTTGTCCTCGAACAAAAGCCCGTTCCACTCGCGCAGCGGGTAGTTTTTCAGGTTCAGGCAAGGGTCGTGCTTGAAATGCGGGGCGCCCAGCAGCTCGCCGCCGGGGCTGTAGGTCCATCGGTGCACCGGGCAGACGATGTTGCCGCCGGAACTGCCCTTGGCGTGCTCCTGCAGCGTGCCGCGTCCGCCCAGCATGATGGCCTGGCGGTGGCGGCAGACGTTCGAGATGAGCTCCACCTGGCCGCCAGGGCCCCGCACCAGCGCGCGGCCCTCGCCCTCCTGGGGCAGGGCGTGGTAATCGCCCGCTTGCGGCACGCTGAGCGCATGCCCCACATAACGCGGGCCGCGCTGGAACAGCGTGGCCTTCTCGCGCTCGAACAGCGCGGGGTCGAAATAGCTGGAAACCGGTAGTTGGCTCGTGGCCGGCTGCAGTCGAAGGCTTACATCAGACATGGATGACCTGATAAAGACTCCCCACAGGGAGAGACGCACAGCGTCAGTGAAAAAAATGAAACCGGCGTGGCGCCGGTTCGGTATGGAATGGGATTATAGGCAGCGGGGTTATTGCTGCGCTGGCAAAGCCCGCAGGGGTGCCACGTGTATTGCGCTGGCCGGCAGCATTGCCTTGCCGGAAGGCTGCCTGCGCTCTCGTCCTAAAATTGACGGCTTTGCTTGTTGACCCTCTCCCGCCCATGGCAAAACCCAAGACAACCGAACCGGCCAGCTACGAAACTGCGCTCGAAGAGCTCGAGCAATTGGTCGCGCGGATCGAGTCGGGCCAAATGCCGCTCGAGCAACTGCTCACCGGCTACCAGCGTGGGGCTGTGCTGCTGGCTTTCTGCCGCGAGCGGCTCGAAGCCGTGCAGGACCAGATCAAGGTGCTGGACGCCGGCGTTGTCCAAACCTGGGCCGGCGAATGAGCGGCGTACCCGATCAGGCATTTGCTGCCTGGAATGCGGCGCAGCTGGCCCGCACCGAAGCCGCCCTGTCTCGGTGGGTGGGGCCGGGCGCACCAGAAGACCTGGGCCAAGCCATGCGCTATGCGGTGCAAGGTGGTGGCAAGCGTCTGCGGCCGCTGCTGGTGCTGGCGGCGCGCGAGGCGGTGGCGGACGAGGCGGTGGCTGACGAAGGGGCTTTGCCTGGCAATGCAGCGATGCGCGCAGCGCTCGACGATGCGGCGCTGCGCGCCGCGTGCGCCGTTGAGCTCATTCATGCCTACTCCTTGGTGCACGACGATATGCCGTGCATGGACAACGACGTGCTGCGCCGGGGCAAGCCTACCGTACATGTGCAGTTTGGCGAAGCCGGCGCGCTGCTCGCGGGCGATGCGTTGCAGGCACTGGCCTTCGAGCTGCTCACACCCGAGCACAGCGCCATCCCGGCGAACGTGCAAGCCACCCTGTGTCGGCAGCTCGCGCGCGCTGCGGGCGCGGCGGGCATGGCGGGCGGGCAGGCGATCGATCTGGCCAGTGTCGGCCTGCAGCTCGATGAATCTCAACTGCGGCGCATGCACCAGCTCAAGACCGGCGCGCTCCTGCAAGCCAGTGTGATGATGGGCGCCGCCTGCGGCACGCCGGGTGCGCTGGCGCTTGCGGGCCTGGCGCGTTACGGGGCCTCTCTCGGGTTGGCGTTCCAGGTGGTCGACGATATTCTGGACGTGACGCAGGATTCGGCCACGCTGGGCAAGACGGCTGGCAAGGACGCGGCCGATGCCAAACCCACCTACGTGTCACTGCTCGGCCTGGAGCCTGCGCGGCAATGCGCGCAGAATCTCCACCGCGAAGCACTGGCCGGGCTGGTCGCCAGCGGCCTGCCCGACACCACGCGGCTCGCGGCGCTGGCAGACATGGTGCTGCTGCGCTCAAATTAGAAGTAAAAATGCCATCTAGCGCTTATGGGATAAGCGCTATAAGCTATCAAAAATATAGTATTGAATGTCCACGAACGCCTACCCCCTGCTTGAGACCGTGAACGACCCGGCGGACCTGCGCCGGCTCTCGCGCGCCGAGCTCAAGCGCCTGGCCGACGAACTGCGCGCCTTCGTGCTCGATAGTGTCTCCAAAACGGGCGGGCACCTGAGCTCCAACCTGGGGACGGTGGAACTCACCGTGGCGCTGCACTACGTCTTCGACACCCCGCGCGACCGCCTGGTGTGGGATGTGGGCCACCAGACCTACCCGCACAAGATATTGACCGGCCGGCGCGAGCGCATGGGGACGCTGCGCCAGCTCGGCGGTATCTCGGGCTTTCCGCAGCGCGCCGAGAGCGAATACGACACCTTTGGCACCGCGCATTCGAGCACCAGCATTTCCGCCGCCCTGGGCATGGCGATGGCTGCCAAGCGGCGTGGCGACGAGCGCTATGCCGTGGCCATCATCGGCGATGGCGCCATGACGGCTGGCATGGCGTTCGAGGCGCTGAACAACGCGGGTGTGGCCGATTGCAACCTGCTGGTCATCCTGAACGACAACGACATGAGCATCAGCCCGCCAGTGGGGGCGCTGAACCGCTACCTGGCGCAGCTCATGAGCGGGCAGTTCTATGCGGCCGCCAAGAACGTCGGCAAGACGGTGCTGCGCCCTGTGCCGCCGCTGCTGGAACTCGCCAAGCGCCTTGAGCAGCAGGCCAAGGGCATGGTGGTGCCGGCGACGCTGTTCGAGAAGTTTGGCTTCAATTACATCGGGCCCATTGATGGGCACGATCTGGATTCGCTCATTCCGACGCTGCAGAATATCCAGGAGCTCAAGGGTCCGCAGTTCCTGCATGTGGTCACCAAGAAGGGCCAGGGCTACAAGCTGGCCGAGGCCGACCCGGTGGCCTACCACGGCCCCTCGCGGTTTGATCCGAAGATTGGCCTGGTCAAGCCCGCCACGCCGCCACGCCAGACTTTCACGCAGGTGTTCGGCCAGTGGCTCTGCGACATGGCGGCGCACGACGAACGCCTGGTGGGCATCACACCGGCGATGCGCGAAGGCTCGGGCATGGTGGAGTTCGAGCGGCGTTTCCCTGACCGGTACTACGATGTGGGCATTGCCGAGCAGCACGCGGTGACATTCGCCGCGGGCATGGCCTGCGAGGGCGTCAAGCCGGTGGTCGCCATCTATTCCACCTTCTTGCAGCGCGCCTACGACCAGTTGATCCACGACGTGGCCTTGCAAAACCTGCCCGTGGTCTTTGCGCTTGATCGCGCAGGTCTGGTGGGCGCCGACGGCGCGACCCATGCCGGCGCCTACGACATCGCCTTTGTGCGCTGCGTGCCCAACTTGGCCATGGCCTGCCCGGCCGATGAGCGCGAATGCCGGCAATTGCTCTGCACCGCGTTTGCGCAGAACCACCCGGTCGCCGTGCGCTACCCACGCGGCAGCGGCGCGGGCATTGAGCCGCTGCCGGGGCTGGACGCCTTGCCGTACGGCAAAGGCGAAATCCGCCGCAGCCGCAGCAGTGCATTGCGGCCAGTCGGCCTGCCGCGCATCGCCATCCTGGCGTTTGGCACTTTGCTGTACCCGGCGCTCGAAGCTGCCGAGCAGTTTGATGCGACCGTGGCCAACATGCGCTGGGCCAAGCCGCTGGATACCGAATTGCTACTGCAACTGGCCAACGAGCACGATGCGCTCGTCACGCTCGAAGAAGGCTGCATCCAGGGCGGCGCAGGCAGCGCGGTGCTCGAAGCCCTGGCCGCCGCCGGCGTGCAACGACCCGTGCTGCAGCTTGGTCTGCCCGACGTCTTCATTGAGCACGGTGACCCGGCCACGCTCCTGTCTTTGCAGGGGCTCGACGCGCCAGGCATCGCAGCCTCGGTGCAGGCGCGTTTTGGCACATCGGCGCGTGCCATGGGCGAGCGCGCAGCCTGACATTTCCCCTGCGCGGGTAGGGGCGCTGCGCTTTCCGATTCGCGGTGGCTGCAGGTGCATGCTTGCAGAACCCTGAAGGCATGCGCCTCGCGGCGGGCTTTCGCGGGAAAACCCGCAGAGGCTCTGAAAAGTGCCTTTCTACAATTCCGCCATGGCTGCTAAAGTGGCTGGGCCGCGCGGCGGAAATGCCACGCGTTAGGCACTTTTGCAACCCCGTTTCTCAAGAGGCTTCTATGGACCGTCGCTCACTCATCAAACATGCCGGCATTGCTGGCGTACTGGCTGCAGGGGTTGCCCCTGCCGTGCACGCCCAGGCCACCGTTCGCTGGCGCCTGGCGTCGAGTTTTCCCAAGTCGCTCGACACCATTTTCGGCAGCGCCGAGATGTTCGCCAAGACGCTCAAGGCCTTGTCTGGTGGCAAGTTTGAAGTTTCGGTGCACGCCGCCGGCGAGCTGATGCCTCCCTTCGGCGTGGTGGATGCCATTCAAAACGGCACGGTGGAAATGGCGCAGACCGCGCCGTACTACTTCACCGGGAAGGACTCCATTTTTGCCTTCGGCTGCGCAGTGCCTTTTGGCCTGACGGCGCGCCAGATGGACGCGTGGATGGAGCACGGCAATGGCCGCAAGCTGATGGACGCGTTTTACGCCAACTACAACATCAAGAGCCGCAGCGCCGGCAACACCGGCACGCAAATGGGCGGCTGGTACCGCAAGGAAATCAACACCGTTGAAGACTTGAAGGGCCTGAAGATGCGCATGGGCGGCGGCCTGTTCGGCGAAGCCATGCAAAAGCTCGGCGTTGTCTCGCAGAACATGCCTGCGGGCGAGGTCTACCAGTCGCTGGAAAAAGGCACGCTGGACGCCTGCGAATTCGTTGGCCCGTACGACGACGAAAAGCTGGGCTTCAACAAAGTGGCGCCTTACTACTACTACCCCGGCTGGTGGGAAGGTGGCGCCGAGCTTGAGTTTTTCATCAATACCAAGGCCTACGCGGCGCTAACCCCCGAGTTCCAGGCCATGTTCGATGCCGCCACGGCCGTTGCAGCCCGCGACATGACGGCCAAGTACGACGCCTTCAACCCCATTGCGCTCAAGAAGCTCGTGGGCGCCAAGACCCAGCTCAAGGCGTTCTCCAAGGAGCTCATGGACGCTGGCTTCAAGTCCTCGATGGAAGTGTTTGCCGAGCACGAAGCCAAGTCGCCTGAGTTCAAGAAGATCCACCAGGACATGCGTGCCTTCCAGCGCGATCAGATCCTGTGGGGCCGTTTCTCCGAGTTCCGCTTCGATAGTTACATGACTTCGGTCAAGCTGTAGCCAGCCAGTATTCTTGTTGCGATCAGGCCATGACGGTAGTGATCGCCCCAAGCAGCCGGAGTCCGAGGCCCGCATCCGCGCGGGCCTGACGCCGGCTTTTTTTTGGCACTGCGTCAGCACCGCCAGCACCTTTTTCATCACAGGAGACTTGCAATGGATCGTCGTTCCCTTATCAAAAATGCCGGCATCGCCGGGGTGCTCGCGGCAGGTGTCGCACCGGCCGTGCATGCGCAGGCAACGGTGCGCTGGCGCCTGGCGTCGAGCTTTCCCAAATCGCTTGACACGATTTTCGGGGCTGCCGAAGTGTTTTCCAATGCCGTCAAGAGCATGTCTGGCGGCAAGTTTGAGGTTTCGGTCCACGCTGCTGGCGAGTTGATGCCTGCGTTCGGCGTGGTCGATGGTGTGCAGAACGGCACCGTCGAAATCGCCCACACCGCGCCCTACTATTTCTTCGGCAAAAACGAGGCCTTCGCCATTGGTGGTGCCATTCCTTTTGGCATGAACTCGCGCCAACTCACCGCCTGGATGGTGGATGGCAACGGTCAAAAGCTCATGCGCGAGTTCTATGCCCAGTACAACATCATCGACTTCATTGGCGGCAATACCGGCACACAGATGGGCGGCTGGTTCCGCAAGGAAGTCAAATCGCCTCAGGACATCAAAGGCCTGAAATTCCGCATTGGTGGTTTTGGCGGCAGGGTCATCGAACGCATGGGCGGTGTGCCGCAAAACATTCCTGGCGGTGAAATCTACCAGGCGCTGGAGAAGGGCACGATTGACGCGGCCGAATGGATTGGCCCCTACGACGACCAGAAGCTCGGCATCAACAAGGTGGCGCCGTTCTACTACTACCCTGGCTGGTGGGAAGGGAGCCTGAATCTATCCTTCTACGCCAATGACAAGGCGTTCAACAGCCTCTCGAATGAAAACAAGGCCATCATCCAGGCCGCTTCCTACGAAGCCCACGTGACCACGCAGGCGCGCTACGATGCACGCAACCCCGGCGCGCTCAAGCAACTGGTGGGTGCCAAAACCAAGGTGCTGCCGTTCCCGCAGACGGTGATGGACGCCTCGTTCAAGGCTGCCAAGGAAGTCTATGCCGATCTGAACGCGAACAACCCCGCCTGGAAGAAGATCTACGCCGACTACCTGAACTTCCAGCGCGACGAAGTGCTGTGGTTCCGCTTTGCGGAAGGCACCTTTGACAGCTTCATGCAGCGCCAGAAACTCTAAGCGCAAACTACCCGAAGAACCCCGCCAAGTGCGGGGTTTTTTTTTGGTGTGCGCCCAGCATGGGCGTACACCTGCGGGAGCAAGTCCAGAAGTCTCCCGCAATCCGATAACGTTCGCGGAAAAATTGGTTGTCGTGGTGTGTATTGGCCTGCTTCGTTTGGTCGGTGGCTCGGCATTGGGGTGCGCAGGCCCCGCGAGCGGGTACGGGCCAGGGCATCGGTTTGGGTTTGACGGGCCGAGCTCGGTATGGCTCTGGTGCGCGGTTCCCGCCTGGAGGCGATGCGTTTCTCGAGCGTCTTGCTTGCCTCCTTGAGGAGGCAAAAAAAAAGAGCCCCGCGATCGGCAGGGCTCTTGGCTTGGAGCGGGAAGGAGGGTCCCGCCGGCTTTATTTCTTCTCGCTCTGAATGGCGTCCTGTGCCGCCTTCATCGGATCTTCCGGAACCTCGGCTTGCTCGCCGGGAGCCGGTTCCGGCGCGGCGGCGTCCAGCGCGTCGAGCTTGCGCATCTGGGATTCCATTTGCAGGCGAATCTTGTCCAGGTCGTACACCTCTTTCTTGTCGAGGCCGCTGGAGACGATGCCTGGGAAGACGATGATCAGCGAGACCATGATCACCTGGATCAGCACGAACGGCACGGCGCCCCAGTAGATCTGCATGGTGGTGATGGGCTGGATCAGTTTCTTGGTGACGCGGTCGGTGTAGGCCACGGCCGGTGCCACGCTGCGCAGATAGAACAGCGCAAAGCCAAACGGCGGGTGCATGAATGAAGTCTGCATGTTCACCGCCAGCAGCACGCCAAACCAGATCAGGTCAATTCCCAGCTTGTCGGCGACCGGAGCCAGAAGCGGCACGACGATGAAGGACAGTTCGAAGAAATCCAGGAAGAATGCCAGGAAGAAAATCAGCAGGTTGACCAGAATCAGGAAACCCACCTGGCCGCCGGGCAGGCCGGTGAGCAGGTGTTCCACCCAACGCGGCCCCTCGACGCCCTGAAACACCAGGCTGAAGACGGTCGAGCCAATCAAAATGAACACCACGAAGGTGGACAGGCGTGTGGTCGAGATGAGGGCCTGCTTGAGCAGCTTGAAACTCAGGCGTCCGCGCACCATCGCCATGATGAACGCGCCCAGTGCGCCCATGGCGCCGCCTTCCGTTGGGGTGGCGATGCCGAGGAAGATGGTGCCCAGCACCAGGAAGATCAGCAAGAGCGGTGGAATCAGCACGAAGGTCACGCGCTCTGCCATGCGCGAGAGCAGGCCCAGGCGCGTGACCTTGTTGAGCATGGAGAGTACAAAAGCCAGCGCCACGCCAACGCACATGGAGACGACGATCGTTTCGTCCTTGGCAACGCTGGTGACGGTTTCACCTAACCACCAACTGTGAATGTCGGCAATGTGGTGCGCGAAGAACAGCGAGGCGCCCACGGAAACGATGGTGAGGGCCAGCAGCGAGGGGAGGCCGCTGCTGCCGTTGTCTTCGCGGATGGTGCGTGCCTCTGGTGGCAATGCTGGAACCCACTTGGGTTTGAAAATCGCCAGCAGAATGACGTAGCCGATATAAAAACCCGTGAGCATGAAGCCGGGGATGAACGCGCCCTTGTACATGTCGCCCACGCTGCGGCCCAACTGGTCGGCCAGCACGATGAGCACCAGTGATGGTGGAATGATCTGTGCCAGCGTGCCTGAGGCGGCGATAACACCGGTGGCAATGCGCCGGTCGTAGCCATAGCGCATCATGATGGGCAACGAGATCAGGCCCATGGAAATGACGGAGGCGGCGACCACGCCGGTGGTCGCGGCCAGCAGCGCGCCGACAAAGATCACGGCGAGTGCCAGACCGCCGCGCACCGGGCCAAAGAGCTGGCCGATGGTCTCCAGCAGATCTTCCGCCATGCCGCTGCGCTCCAGGATCAACCCCATCAGTGTGAAGAAGGGAATCGCCAGCAGCGTGTCGTTTTGCATGATGCCGTAGATGCGCAGCGGCAAGGCCTGCAGCAGTGCTTCGGGCAGCAGGCCCAGTTCAATGCCAATGAAACCAAAGAACAGACCGCAAGCCCCGAGACTGAAGGCCACGGGAAAGCCCATCAGCAGGAACACGATCAGCCCCGCGAACATGATCGGGGCCAGATTGGAGGTAAAGAATTCCATGAATGTGTCTCCGCTCAGTCGGCTTGGGTGGCTGCGTTGCCATTGCCTTTGGCGGCTTCGGCCAGACGGCGGATGGATTCGGCCAGTTCTTCCTCAGCCGTTTTCTCGTCAAGTTTGACGGTTGGATCAGGCACCAGGCCCTTCAGGAAGGCGATGCGCTTGATCAGCTCCGACCAGCCCTGCAGCAGCAGCAACGCGAAGCCCACCGGCATCATCAGATACACCGGCCAGCGGATCAGACCGCCTGCGTTGCTGGACATTTCGCCAGATTGGTAACCCTGGATGAAGAACGGGATGCCAAACCACAGTACCGCCGCGCACATCGGCGTGAGGAACACCACGAAGCCGAACACGTCGAGCCAGATCTGCGTGCGCTTGGAAAACCGGCTTGAGACGACGTCCACACGCACATGCTCGCGGTGCAGCAATGTGTAGCCTGCGGCGAGCAGGAAGGCCGCGGCAAACAGGTACCACTGCACTTCCAGAAAACCATTGGAGCTGTAGTTGAAGACCTTGCGCACGATGGCGTTGAGGCCGCTGATCACCGTGGACGCGAGGATCAGCCAGATAACGGCCAGACCGACGCGCTCATTGAGCCAGTCGACGCCTCTGGATAGTTTGAGTAATGCCTGCATGGAGTCTCCAAAAATGGACGGTGACGAATCGCTGGCGGAGTGCCATGGGAGTCTGCCGGAGCTGGGAATCGTCGGCTGCAAAATGGGCCGCAGTGGTCCATTTCCGCTTTTGACGCTCCAAGTCCGACAGTCTCCCGGCGCGCGCTTGTAACTTTTCGAATCGAGCGATTCTACGAAGCACTGTAGGCGCAGGCTGACAGCAGCGTGACGGTGTATTCCCTAGGCGTGGCGTACATCAGAAGCTACTAAAGATATAGCAATAAGGGTTAACGCCTAGAGCGAGAAACGCGCTTTTGCGCGGAAAACCTCCACCACGGCAGCACAGCGCTCATGGCCAGAACCTGGCCGCAGTACTCGGGTGCGTAGCCCGCGAGCTGTGCCATGCGCGCCTGCCAGGCGGCCGACTGCAGCAGCGTTCGCAGCGCCAGAGTGGGTGCCTGGTCCAGGCTGGATTTGAGACAGGCGAGGTGGTAGTGCTCGTGCACCAGGGGAACGAAATCGAGCCCGCGTGCACGCGCCGCCATCTCGATGCCCAGGCCGGCATCGGCCGCGCCCGCAGCGATGGCCTGTGCCACGGCGGCGTGCGAAGGCTCGGTTTGCCCGGCTGCGCCCAGGGCGCTGGCCTCCAGCCCTTCGCGCTCCAGCAAATCGCCCAGCAGCACGCGTGTACCCGTGCCCAGAGGCCGGTGCACGAAGCGTGCGCCGCGCGCTGCCACGTCGACCAGGCGCAGCAGGCCAAGTGGGTTGCCACGCGCCACGATAAGGCCTTGCGTGCGCCGTGCAAAGCCGATCAGCTTGTGCAGGCCGGGTTTGAGCAGCGGCTTGTACGTGCGCGCTGTCTCCGAGCCTGGCGCGGCGCCCTCCAGCGTATGAAAGCCGGCGAGCGTGCAGCGCCCCTCATTGAGCGCACGAATGGCGTCCACGCTGCCGGAGAAACGGATGTCCAGATGCAGAGCGCCCCGAGCCCGCGGCTGACCGACCGACCCACTTGTCGGGTCGCCCGCCGCAGCGACTTCGCGCAGCAGCCCCAGGGCGTCGTCGTGGCTGGCGTAGAGCGTGAGCACGTGGGCGCTCGGGTCGAAGGCGACGGAAAAGGCGCGCTCCAGGTCGGCATGCAGCGCGGCGATCTGCGGTGCCAGGCGGGCCTGGGCCTGGCGCTCGGCCCACAGGAGCTTCTCGCCGAATTCACTCAGTTGCGCGGCCTGGCCCTTGCCCCAGACGACGAGCGTGCCGCCCAGCTCTATCTCCCAGCGCTTGAGCGCACCCCACACGTGGCGGTACGACAGGCCCAGGGCGCGCGCGGCGCCCGAGATGGAGCCTTCCTGCGCCACCGCGGCCAGTATTTCAGGCAGCGGGTTGCGGATCAGGCGGTTGCCGGCGTCGCGCGAAAGTGTGTAGTGGAGCTGAATCCTATGCACGGCGTTTCATATGGTTGCTTGCAGGCGGGGCGCCTACGATAGCGCAGCCCCATTTTGCTATTGGCATGTCCTCCACCCTGTACCCCAGTTTCGTCACAGCGCTGCAGCTCATCGCCAGCTTCGATCCTGCGCTCTGGAGCATCGTCGGCCGCTCATTGGCGGTCAGTACCACGGCGTGCGCGATTTCCTTTGGCGCGGGGCTGGCGCTGGGCGCCTGGCTGGGCGTGGCGCGCTTTCGCGGGCGTGGCGCGTTGCTGTTGCTGCTGAACACCTTGCTGGCCTTGCCGTCGGTGGTGGTCGGCCTGCTGGTGTATTTGCTGCTGTCCCGCAGTGGCCCGCTGGGCTGGCTGGGTTGGCTGTTTTCTTTCCAGGCCATGGTACTGGCCCAGGCCGTGCTGGTGCTGCCCGTGGTGACGGCGCTGACCCGCCAGACGGTGGAAGACGCCGAACGCGCCTACGGCGAGCAGCTCCAGTCGCTTGGCGCCGGGCGCATGCTGCGCAGCCTCCTGCTGGCCTGGGACACGCGCCTGGCCTTGTTCACGGTGCTGGTCGCCGCCTTTGGCCGAGCCATCTCTGAAGTGGGCGCGGTGATGATCGTCGGCGGCAACATCGATGGCTTCACCCGCGTGATGACCACGGCCATAGCGCTCGAGACCAGCAAGGGCGACCTGCCACTGGCTCTGGCGCTGGGCACCGTGCTGCTGGCTGTGGTGTTGGCGCTGCATGGCAGCGTGGCGTTGCTGCAGCGCTGGGCCAGCCGGCGCGATGCGGCGACCGGCGCCGCAGCCCTCACGCTTGCTGCCGGGGTGGCGGCGTGATGCCCAACCCGGCACCGCTCCTGTCCCTGCGCAGTGCCGGCGTGCGCTTTGGTGCCCTGCATGCACTGCAGGAAGTCAACCTGAGCGTGCATGTCGGCGAGCGCCTGGCACTGATAGGCGCCAACGGCAGTGGCAAGAGTACCCTGCTGCGCGTGCTGCATGGCCTGCAGCGCCTCTCCAGTGGCGAGATGGTGCACGGAGCGCCGCACCGCCAGGCCATGCTGTTTCAGCGCCCGCACCTGCTGCGCGCCAGCACACAGACCAACGTGGCGCTGGCGCTGTGGCTGCGCGGCCACGCCTGGCGCGACGCGCGCGCGCAGGCGCTGCGGGCCCTGGCGCGTGTGGGCCTGGAGGCGCTCGCACGGCAGAACGGCCGCACGCTCTCGGGCGGGCAGCAGCAGCGCGTGGCGCTGGCGCGCGTCTGGGCGCTGCAAGCCCAGGTGCTGCTGCTCGATGAACCGACGTCCAGCCTGGACCCGCACGCCAAGCGCGAAGTCGAGGCGCTGATTGCCCAGCTCGCAGGCCCCGCCTCGACGGATGCGCATGCCGGCCCTGTCACCACCGTGTTCAGCAGCCACAACCTGGGCCAGGTCAAGCGCCTGGCCACCCGGGTGCTCTACCTGGAGCGGGGCCGCGTGCTGGCCGACCTGCCTGTTCACGATTTCTTTAATGGCCCCTTGCCAGAGGCTGCCCGTTTGTTCGTCAAAGGAGATACCCTGTGAAAAATATCAGGCTTTTCAGCCCATCAGCGCTTGTGTGTAAAGGGTTTTTAGCTATTTCTTTGGTAGCTGGAACCGCCGCTTGGGCCGACACCATCACCATGGCCTCGACGACGTCCACCGAGCAATCTGGTTTGTTCTCCCACTTGCTTCCGGCGTTCAAGAAAGACACCGGCATCGACATCAAGGGGGTGGCCGTGGGGACCGGCCAGGCGCTCGACATGGCGAGACGCGGCGATGCCGACCTGCTCTTTGTGCACGACCAGGCCGCCGAGGAAAAATTCATAGCCGAGGGTTGGGGAATCAAGCGCTACCCGGTCATGTACAACGACTTCGTCATCGTCGGCCCTCAGGCTGACCCGGCAGGCATTGCTGGCAAGGATGTGGTTGTGGCGCTGAAGAAAATCGCCATCGCCAACGCGCCCTTTATCTCGCGTGGCGATAAGAGCGGCACCTATGCGGCCGAGCTGCGCTACTGGAAGGCTGCCGATACCGAAAAGGGCACGGGCTACAAGGCCTGCGGCTGCGGCATGGGCCCGGCGCTCAACATGGCTGCCGCCAGCGGGGCTTATGTGCTGACCGACCGTGGCACCTGGCTGAACTTCAAGAACCGTGCCGACCTGGGCATCCTGGTGGAAGGCGACAAGCGCTTGTTCAACCAGTACGGCGTGATGGTGGTCAACCCCGCCAAATACCCGCAGGTCAAGCTCAAGGACGCGCAAAAGTTCGTTGACTGGGTGATCTCCCCCACGGGCCAAAGCACCATCGCCGATTACAAAATCAACGGGCAGCAGCTGTTCTTCCCGAACGCGGACAAGTAAGCGGCCAGAGCCACGGGCCTAGAAACTTCAGGTGTTTCTGGCCTCTTGCGCAGGCAGGGCTTGCGTATGCAGCTATTCTTTGAATAGCATTCCCCTCAATCGAGCAACGCCACGCCTTTGACTTGCGCGAACAGCGAGCGCCCTGGTGCTATGCCGAGTGCCGTCACCGAGCGCTGCGTAATGCGCGCCAGCAGCCGCGCGCCACCGGCGTCCAGCGCCACCATCCACTGGCCGGGGCTGTCTTCGCGCAGGCCGGTCACGGTGGCGGGGACAATGTTCAGAATGCTGGTGCCGCTCTGGCGTTCCAGTGTCAGGCTCACGTCGCGCGCCTGGATGCGTACGCGCAGGCGCTGGCCCAGGGGGCGGGCCGTGGTACTGATCACGTGCAGCTCGCCGCCGGCAAAGCCCAGGGTGGAGAGGTGCTCCGCGCTGTCGTGGCGCACGAGTGTTCCCTCGACAATGGTGGCTGCCACGTCGCCCTGGGCCAGGGGCAGGTCGAGGCGGGCCATCAGGACTTCGGCGCTGCCGCTGGCGCGCACGCGGCCGGCGTCCAGCAGCACCATGTGCGTGGCCAGGCGCGCGACTTCGTCGAGCGCGTGGCTCACATACAGCACCGGAATGGCCAGTGTGCGCTGCAGGGCTTCGAGGTAGGGCAGCAGCTCGGCCTTGCGACCGGCATCCAGGGCGGCCAGGGGCTCGTCCATCAGCAGCACGCGCGGTTGCGCGGCGAGCGCCCGCGCAATGGCCACACGCTGGCGCTCGCCGCCCGAGAGCGTGGCCGGGCGCCGGTCCATCAGGCCGGCAAGGCCGAGCAAATCGATCGCCTGCTCGACAGCGACAGCAGCGCCTGCGACCGCACTGCGCCCGGTAGAGCGGACGCGTTTTTGCGCATACATGATGTTGCCACGCACGCTGAGGTGATCGAACAGGCTGGCTTCCTGAAACACATAGCCTAGGGCGCGCTGGTGCGTGGGCAGCCAGATGCCGGCTGCGTCGTCCTGCCAGGTGTTGCCTGCCACGCGCACCAGGCCAGGGTGGGCGCGCTCCAGACCGGCGAGTGCGCGCAGGCAGGTGGTCTTGCCGCAGCCAGACGGGCCGAACAGGGCAATAAAGCCGCGTCCTGGCAACTGCAGTTCCACGTCCAGCGTGAACGGGGATCGCTCCAGCCGCAAGCGCGCCTGGATGCCAGGGTTTTCCGAATTCATGGCAGCAGCCTCGTGCGGCGCGTCAGGTTCAGCCCCAGCAGCACCAGGAACGAGAACACCACCATGCCGCCCGCGAGCCAGTGCGCCTGTGCGTATTCCAGCGCCTCGACATGGTCGTAAATTTGCACCGAGACCACCCGCGTCACACCGGGGATGTTGCCGCCCAGCATGAGCACTACGCCGAATTCGCCCACCGTGTGCGCAAAGCTCAGGATGGCGGCGGTGACGAAACCGCCGCGCGCCAGTGGCAGGGCCACGGTCAGGAAGCGGTCCAGCGGCCCCGCGCCCAGCGTGGCGGCGGCTTCCAAGGGCCGCTCGCCCACGGACTCAAACGCGCCCTGCAGCGGTTGCACGGCAAACGGCAGTGAATAAATGAGCGAGCCCAGCACCAGCCCCCAGAAGGTGAAGGGCAGCGTGCCCAGACCGAGCGCCGTGGTCAATTGCCCCAGCGGGCCGTTCGGCCCCAGCGCCACCAGCATGTAAAAGCCAATCACCGTGGGCGGTAGTACCAGTGGCAAGGCCACTACGGCCGACACCGGCCCGCGCCAGCGCGAGTGCGTGCGCGCCAGCCACCAGGCCAGCGGTGTGCACAGCAGCAGCAGCAGCGCCATCGTCGTCACCGCGAGGCGCAGCGTCAGGCCGATGGCGCGCAGGTCGGTTTCAGTGAAGCCCATGAAGCTCGCAAACGATTTATTCGATGATGCCGTAGCCGTAGGATGTGATGACGGCGTGTGCCGCGTCGCTGTGCAGGAACTCCATGAGGGCGGCCGCCGCCGGATTGTCCTTGCCGTGCTCAAGCACGACGGCGTCCTGGCGGATGCGGGTGTGCATCTCGGCCGGCACGCGCCAGGCCGAGCCCTTGGTGATCTTGCCGTCCTTCATCACCTGAGACAGCGCAACGAAGCCCAGCTGGGCATTGCCTGTGTGGACGAACTGGTAGGTTTGCCCGATGTTCTCACCCATCACCAGTTTGGATTGCAAGCTCTCGGCCAGGCCCAGCTTGTCGAGCGTCTGCATCGCGGCTGCGCCGTAAGGGGCGAGTTTCGGGTTGGCGACCGCCAGGTGCGCAAAGCTGCCTGTGGCCAGCACTTTGCCTTCGGCGTCCACCATCCCCGCGTCCGGGCTCCACAGCACCAGGCTGCCCAGTGCGTAAGGGACCAAGCTGGTGCCGACGGCCTTGCCGTCCGATACCAGCCGCCCAGCCGTCTTGTCGTCGGCCGAGAGGAACACGTCAAACGGAGCGCCGTGGCTGATCTGCGCATAGAACTTGCCGGTGGAGCCAAAAGTCAGCTCTGCCTTGTGCCCGGTTTCCTTGGCAAAAAGGGCAGCAATGTCCTGCATGGGCGCTGTGAAGTTGGCGGCTACCGCCACCTGCACTTCGCCGGCCTGGGCGGCGAAGGTACAAAGGCTCAGGGCAAGGGCTGCGAGAAAGCGGGGAAGGGATGGCAGGGAGGACGGCATGGTGGCGGGCGCTCAGGCGCTATTCATTTATGGAATAGCGAAAGTATAGGCCCCCGCGTTGCATGGGGCGTCAGACATGGGTGTGCAAATGGTGGGCATCCGGCACATGCGGGTGCGCATGCCGCAGCGGCGGATGCTGGTGCCAATGGCTGTGCGGCCCGTTCGGCATCGGTTCATGGTGGTGGAGATGGTGGCCGTCGTCGTGCGAATGTGTATGCTCGTGCTCCAGCCATTCATGGAGGTGTTCGTGGTCGTGGTCTTCCAGCAGATGCAGGCCCACGCCCACGAGCATCAAGAGCCCGCCGACCACCAGCAACCAGCTGCCTGAGTGGTTTCCCACGACCCATGCGCCCAGTGCGCCAAAAAATGGTGCGAACCCAAATACCGACCCTGTGCGGCCGGCACCAAATGCCCGCTGCGCCAGCAGGTACAGACGCAGGCTCAGGCCGTAGCCCGTGGCGCCGACCGCCAGCAAGGCCAAGGCTGCGCTCCATGCCGGAGCGGGTTCGGCAAATACAAGAGCCAGCACCAGGGTAGCGGCGGCGCCCAGCCCCGATTTGTAGAGAACCACCTGGCCTGGATCGCGCTCGGCCACGTGCCGTGACAGGTTGTTGTCCACTCCCCAGGCGGCGGTAGCACCAAGAACCGCCAGCAGTCCCAGCAGTTGGTTGTCGCCTGCGAGGCTTTGGTCGAACACCAGCACAGCACCGCCAGCGACCAGAAACAGCAAGGCCGTTACCACGCGCCGGCCCATGGTTTCGCCGTATAGGCGCCAGGCCAGCAGTGCGGTAAAAACCGCTTCCAGTGTCAGCATCAGGGAGGCACTGGTACCACTGGTGCGCTGCAAGCCCCAGGCCAGCGCAACGGGCCCCAGGACCGCACCGAAAAAGGACATCGCCAGCAAGCGCGGGGTATCGCTGGGCGTCACGCCGGCCTCGCGGGTGGCGGGCTGGCGCAGCCACAGCGCCACGCCTGCCGCGCCCAGGTACAACAAACCCGCCGTGGTGAACATGCCAAGTCCCTGGCCGAAATGCTGGACCAAAGGGGTACTGAGCCCAAACAGGGCGGCCGCCATGAGCGCGAGCCATGCGCCCTTGCGTGCTGGGGAATGGGTGTTCACTGGACCGCCTCGCGCAAAATTTCATGATGCCACGCAACGCAGCAATGCCAGTACGCTGGTCACTAGATCGCGTCGCTTTGAGCAGGCTCTTACACCGGCTCAATTGCCTGAATGTGCACGTCGACACACAGGCCGCATTGTTTCTCTTCGTCCGCGAAACCTATTTGGATTTCCGCGCCCAGGCGGTTCGCTATGGCCTTGACGATGGACAGCCCCAACCCGGAGCCCATTTGGTCGGTGCCAAGTGTGCGATAGAAGGGGTCGAACACGCGCTCTCTCTCGGTGATTTGGATGCCCGGACCAGAGTCCTGGATTTGCAGAACGACATGACCGCCTTCCGTCCTGACCGAGAGATCGACCTTGCCTCCGGCGGGTGTGTAGCGAATCGCGTTATCGACCAGGTTTTTCACCAGCGTCATCAGGTCTGGCTCGTTCACCCACACTTGGGCATCGTTCGACCCTTCGATTCCCACATCAATCTGTTTCACCTCGGCCAGCGGCATCAGGTCTTCCAGAACGCGGCGATAGATGTTTTGTATCGACACAGACGATTTTGTATGTTCGAGTGCGGTCTGTGCCTTCGCCAGGGCAAGCAACTGGTCAAGCAGGCTGCGACTGCGCTCGATGCCGCAGCGCAATGTCGTGAGTCGCTCATGCGCGAGATCCGACATGTCCGTCTCGGCCAGCCGCTCGGCCTGTAGTGACATGGCGGTCAACGGAGAGCGAAGTTCATGCGCGGCGTCGGCAACAAATCGGCGCTGCGCTTGCATGGACCGTTCCACTCGGCCCAGCAAGCGGTTGATGGCACCAGCGAACGGGAGCACTTCGATGGGCAAGGCGTCTTCCATAACCGGATGCAGTGCTGTTTCGGCACGGCGGTCGACTTCTGCCGAAAGCGCGGCAATCGGCCGAAACATCTGTCTCACCAGGCTCGTGACAAGCAGGAGCAGGACGGGTACCAGTATCAGGAACGGCATCAAGGTGCGCAGGGCGCTGACTTCGGCAATGTCGTCCCGCACATCGGTTTCCTGTGCCACAGCAATGCGCTCACCCAAAGGGGTTGTCTTGACCAGCACACGAAAGGACTCGCCTTCGACATCCACTGTCTGCAGTCCGTCAGCTAGGGGCAGGGGCAGCGGTAGTACGGCGCCCATATGCCCTTGCCCCACCGCGCGCGCGCCTTCGGAAAGAAACTGCACCACGACACGCGTCTCGCGGTAATTGCGACGGGCCAGGCTGTCGTTCTGGGGCAGGCTGGGTACCAAGTGTTGCCGGTCAAACAGTGTGGCCACCTGCTGCAGTGTCACATCCTGCAGTTCATGGGCTTGCTTGAGTGCGGTGACAAACGAAAACATCCCTGCCACCGCTGCGACGACCAAAATCGTCAGCGACAGCGCGACAGAGAGCTTGAGCTGCAAGGAGGCGTTCAGGCGTTTTTTGAAACCATCCATCCCGCTCCCCTGACATTCTTGATGACCTCGCTGCCGAGCTTGCGCCGCAGCGCATGGATCAGGAACTCGACAGCATTGCTGTCCACCTCTTCGCCCCATCCATAGATGCGGTCTTCCAGATCGCTGCGTGAGAGGATCGCCCCAGGCCGCACGAGCAGCGCCCGCAGGAGGGAAAACTCCCGGTGGGACAGCTGAACCGGTACCCCGCCCGCAACGCTCGCTTGCCGGATGGCGGGGTCTAGCGAGACGATGCCATTGCCCAACAATGGCACAGCATTTCCCCCTTTTCGGCGCAGCACCGCGCGCATGCGGGCTAACAGCTCAGCCATTTCAAAGGGTTTGAGGAGGTAGTCGTCGGCCCCGCCATCGAGGCCCTTCAGGCGGTCGGCCAGGCCATCGCGTGCGGTAATGATGAGCAGGGGAACCGGGTTGTCCCTGGCGCGAATGCGGTGCAGTACCTCCAGCCCATCTTTGCCGGGAAGCCCCAGGTCAAGCAGCACCAGGTCGTAGTGCTGGTACGCCAGGCTGGCAAGGGCCACTGTGCCATCCTTGACCCAGTCGGCCGCGTATGCAGCATCTTTCAGCGCGCCCTGGATGGCTTCGCCAATCATGGCGTCGTCTTCGACCAGCAAGACCCGCATGGTGCTCCAGTGGGTGACCCGTCAATGTGCCGCGGCAGCAGCCCGCTGCCTGAACACCACGATGCTGATCACGATAAAGGCAAACAGGGCCGCTGAAGCCGAGTAGCGGCTGAGTGCCAGGCCACCTGCGCTCAAGGGCTTGTCCAGAAAATCCCCGACCACGGCACCCAGGGGGCGCGTCAGGATGAAAGCGGCCCAAAACAAGAGCGTGCGCGACATCTGCGTCCAAAAATACGCCGCCACGACCAATGCCAGCAATGCAGAAAACACTGCGGCTGCCCCGGTGTAGCCAAGCCCGGCTGTGTCCGCAGTCCAGTCCCCGAGCGCCGTCCCCAGCGTCTGTGAAAACATGATCGTGACCCAGTAGAACATTTCTGCCTTCGATGAACTGACCGTGTTGATTGACACCGACCCGAGCGTGCGGTGCCAGACGAACAACGAGCCTAGCAGCAAGGTCAGAAGCAGGGCCGATCCTCCTGCGTACCCAATGCCCAGCGAGCGGTCGGAAAAATCCGCCAGCGTGGTGCCCACGGTGGTGGTGGCGATGATGGTGGCCCAGTACAGAGACGGATGAAAGGCACGGGCCTTGATTTGCGCCACCACGGCCAGCACGAATACGGCGGCAAAGATGCCGGTGGCCAGAAGGTAGCCCAGGTGCATGGACATGGAAACGGCGTCGCCACCCGTTTCGCCCAGCGTGGTGGCAGCGATTTTGATGATCCAGAAAAGCAGAGTGACTTCCGGCACCTTGCTGAGACCTTTGTCTGTGGTGGTGTTCATGGTGATGTGCATTGTTCGTGATTCTTGCGCAATGTGCCGGAGTTGCTGTCAACTCGGCTCTGCCACGGCGGTTGGCGCGGTCCACTGCGCAAACCCCACCAGGAGGACGATCACGCTCAGAAACAGGGTGCTGGTCCACGCCGCGCCCATTGCGTGCGCAGTTGCAGGAACAGGGCGAGCGCCAGCAATGTCGCCATGAAGGCCATGGTCAGGTCTGGCCCGAGTCCGGTGTGGAACGCCAGGAAGTCAGCCCCGGTTTCGCCGACCGTGGTGGACATGATCTTGATGATCCAGAACGACAGGGCGATTTCCGGGGCTTTGCTGGACAGACTCTTTGGGGAGTTGGCTGTGGGGGCCGTTTTCATCGTTTGCTTCCAGAGCTTGGCTGAAGAAGTCTTGAATGTGCCGTTCAATACTTAGCACAAGCATAGAGGCGCTGCCAACTCACGACACTAGCAAAGGAGGGCGTGAGATTGGGCCGTGCCGGGCGCCCGGTCACCGTGCGTTTGACTGTGAGGCAAGGGTGGCGTGGCGTCCGGCTCACGCGTTGCTGGCTACCAACGCAAGTTCACGCCGTGGGCCGTGGAGCGGGGGCGCGCCAGAGGGAGAGAAGATCGGCATCGGTTTCGCCGGCGCTCAGGGTCTGGAGTTGCCCTGTGGTGTCGATGCCGTACACCGGTGGCATGCGACGGCTGCAGTGGCGACTCCACATCGAGGCGCTGTAGGCACCAGCCAGTCCGATTTCGATGATGTCGCCCTCCTGGATCGCCGGCGCATCGATGCTGCCCAACAGGTCGCCCGCAAAACACAGTGGGCCGGCGATGACCTGCGTCCGGGAGGCGCCAGTGCGCGGCCTGAAGTGCGGGTCCAGCGCCGCCAGCGGGTAATCCCAGTCGTCGGGGCGGTAGACGCGGCGCAGCAGGAAGTCGGCCCCGAGGTGGATGGTGGCAACATCGCGGCAGATGTACTCGACGCGGGAATAGGCCCGCGCGCTGGCCGCGAGCAAGGAGCGGCCCATTTCGGTGTAGATCGTCCAGCGGCCGCTGAACAGCTCGGGCACTGCCGACCGCAACGCCTGGGCATAGGCCTCGTAGCTGTCTTGGGTGGCCAAGCCGCCGCCCAGATTGATCCAACGTGTCGAGGGGTGTCGTCGCGCAATGTCGACTAGGCGCCTGGCCGATAGCGCCAATTGCTCAATGGAGCAGCCCTGGGAGCCGATGTGGGCGTGCCAGCCGGCGCAGTCGAGGCCCTCGGGCAGGCTGTCGTGGGGCTCGCCAAAGCGGCTGCGTGCGTCGGCGACGCTGGTATGGGCGATGCGGCCGGGGCCGGTCAATGTGTTCACACGCAGGGAGCAGGACGCACTCAGGCGTTCGAGTTCGGCCAGGCTATTGGCGCTCAATACCCAGCCCAAGGCCTCGGCGCGTGCGATTTCTGTCCGCGTTTTGGCGGGGGAGTCGAACAGTACCGTTGCGCCTGGGCAGGCCTGGTGTGCGACAAGCCCTTCCTGCAAAGAGGCTGCTTCAAAGCCGAAACCCCATCGGGCGAATCGGGGCAATAGCGCTGCGAAGGGTGCCGCCTTCAGTGCCAGGCAGTGCTGGAAGCTTGGCAGGGCGTGGCGCAACTCCAGGGCTCTGGCCTCTAGCTGGTCAAGGTCATAGACGATGGCGCTGGGTTGCTCGTCGGTCAGGTGCAGACGCCCGCGGAGTCGGGTGTGCAGTTCAGCCATGGCGCAGTTCGTTTCGCAGGGTGCGGGCCAGTCGCGCAAGGTCAGGCACCATCTGGTCCGGGTTGGTGTGGGCGCCGAGCGCCACACGCAGCAAGCTGCGTCGGCCGGCTGCCACGGGTTGCCCGATGAAAAAGCCGCGTTGAATCAAACGCCGGTGCAGTGCGAGTGTCTGATCGGCGTTCAGGCCAAGGTCGAAACTCAGAATGCCCTGCCTGTCGTGCGGGGTGTCGCTGTCAACTGCGCCGTGCGGCAGCTGCGGCACGAAGGCGGTTTGCAGGGCATTTCGCCAGGCGCTGCGTTGCGGTGGTCGTGCGAAGTTCTCCAAGGCCAGTCGCCAGCGAGCGAGCAAACCGGGCGCTACCGCGAACCCCCGGGCCTGTGGCCAGCCGGCCGGAAACAGTGTGGCACCACAAAATGGCGGTGCGCCGAAGTATTTGGAGCCGGTGATGATCACCGCCCAACCCAGAGCCAGCCAGCGTTGCACATCCTGCGCGGCGAAGCGGCCTTGCGATGCATCGACCACCACCCGAACGCCCGCGGCGTGTTCCTGCTGCAGTTGCCTGCAAGCAGCCTCCGAGGGGGCACTCAGGCCCGTTTTGGAGCAGGATACGTGGTGCACCAGTAGCGGCAGATGGTCATGGCGCTGGGCGATGGCGAAAAGCTGCGAATCGATTTGATCCTGGCTCAGTACCCGGCCGGCCTCGTCGCGCAGCAGCACCTTTTCCATGGCGGTATCGATCGCCAGTGGTGCGGTTACGGGGCAGCCCAAGGTGTGGGTCAGGCCCGCAGCAGCGCGTTCGCAGCCGCTCCCGATTTCACGTGGGTCCATCAACACGGTGCAGTAAGGCTGTGACCCCATGGCCAGGGCACAGCTGTATTCGGCGTCGGTACCCGAGGCGGCCAATCTGCACTGCGTGGCGCCAAAGAGGGTCTGCAGGTGGCGCTGCGGATCCAGGGCTGTGGATCGGTGCTCCAGCGTGCGCCACTGTGCCAGCAGGGCTGGCGTGATCGGATTGGCAGTGCAACTGCCAAAGTTGACCAGGCTGTCGTCGGCCAGGGCAGGCAAGCCGTACCGGGTGCGCCCGCGGTCGTCAACACCCTGCAGCAGGGTGGCCAGACCGTCCGGCAGCGTGCGCGGTGGCGCGGTGGCCAGGGCGCTCATTGCAATATCCAGGGTTTCAGCTGCCTGCGGTCCTGCGCGGCGCGGGCCAGAAGGTCCTGGAAGGCAGCGAAGAGGGCCAGCATGTGGGGCCGCTTGTAGCCAAAGTCTTGCAGGGGGTCCATGGCGTGGGCGACGCCGCCGGTATCGCACTCGAACACCAGCAGGCGACCGTCCTGGGTTTCACCGCAGTCGATGCTGACGTAATCGAGGCCCAGGCGGTCGTCTATCGCGGCCAGTGCTGACGCATGGCGCTGGCCAAAACCGGCGGTGAACTCGTCAAAGAAGCGGCACTCCTCGGCGCGGTTGTCCGGGCGATCGAGCATGTCGCCGTTCAGGTAGTGCACCATCCAGCGTGCCGAGGCCGCCATGTGCACCGGAAACGCCTTGCCGCCAATGAACGCAATGCGGTACTTGCGGTATTGTCCGTCCGCGCTGACATAGTCGACAAAGGGCGAAATGACAAACTCGTCTGCACTTTCGCTGGACAGGTAGGCTGCCAGGTCGGCAGGGCCCGTGAGCTTCGCCAGCCCTTGACCTGCGTGGCTGCCGTTGGGCCGGCAGATGATGGGAAAGGCAGCTCCCGGCAGCACTTGATCGAGCGAGACCTGCTGCCCCGCCAGCTCGTTCAGCGCAGCGCGGTCGATTGTCCTGGAAGGCGGCATCGTGCAGCCGGGTACCTCGCGCAAGGTCTGCCAGACGGTTTCGCGCGCCAGTGCCAGTACCCTGTTGGGATCATTGAGCGTGGCATGGGGCAGAGTGTTGCTCGCGCCTGCCAAGGCTTGCAGCATGCCCTTTGTGGCGGGTGACACGCAGACCCCAACACAGGCCACGTCATGGGGCGGCAGTTCGGTCCACAAGGCCGGGGCATCGGGGTCCAGGTACAGCATCTCCAGCGTCACGTTGGAGCCGCTCAGCAGAAATTCGAGCGGAATGTTGGCCATCAATCTGCCCGGCGTCATCAGGGTCAGCAGGCGCAGGCGAGGGGTCCCGCGGGCAGGCAAGGTGTAGTGCCGGGAAATCGACAGGGCCTCGCGTTGCAGGCTGCACCCCAGATCGTCCTGATTCATCAGGAACATGACCGACGACAGGTCCAGCATGGCGTTGGCGTCATTGGGGTCGCGCCGCAGGCGATCGAGCAAGCGCTGGCGCTGCGGATTGAGGTCCAGACCCCGAAAGGCCATTTCCATCAACGTGGGAAGACCGATGAGCGCTGTGTCGTCAGCCGCCTCGGGATAGAACAATGCAGTCGGAACGGTGCAGGAGGAGGGGGCGACTGAAGGCTGGTTTTCAATCATCGGTTGGGTCGGTCGCTAGAAGGTGTCGGGAGCATTGTTCCCGATCCAGGCGCGTGTGATGGCGGCAATTGGGTGGCATCCTGGGCACAGTTCCGCAGCTCCCCCCGCTGCCTGCGCCTTGGCTGCGGTATGGCGACAGTCAGTAGCCAGGGTCTTGCACCATACGAGGGTGTCAGGGCGAGGGCTGTCGACGGACCCGTGCGCTTCTCTGGTGCGCTGCCTCCCGGTCCGCTGCCATTGGCCTGGCCAATAGTGAGGCACTTCGTTGCACCATGGTGCGTGGTTTTTAGATGGAGAGCCGTTGTGCCAACGTCTGACCCAGAGGTTCGAGTTGGATGGCTTCTTCCCGTAGCAATTCGCCAAAAGCACTTCCAGACAGCACCTGGTACTCATGCAAGCGTGCAGGCGCCAGAGGGTCTTGTGGGTGAATACCCAGGCTGGGGTGGCACATCAGCAGGTCGCCGCTGTGGCACGCTCCCAGCCACCTTCTTGTCCAATTGAGGTAGCTGTCCTCGTCGCCACTGAAATCGTGCACCCCTAGCAGGTGCGTGTTCTGGCGAAAACCTTGCGCGTGCGCCTGTCGCGCAAGCGCGGCTGCCCCCAGCGTTTGAATGATCCAGGGTTTAAGTGCCTGCCGCCATGGCACTGGCGTGCCCATGGGTGCGTCGCAATACCGCGCAGTGTTTCTCAGCCATGGCAGGCAGCCCGTATACCGCCGTTGCAGTTCGGCCAGCAGTTCGCCCCGCACGACCGGGAACTGGTGAACATGCTGGTGCCCGTCCACGTAGGTGGGCGGGCGGCCGGTTTTTTGTTCAAACGCATCGAGTTGGGCGCGGATTTCGCTGCGGATGCTGGCGTGGTCAAGCGTGCGCAGCCAACTGCGCAGGATGAGTGGCCCAAGCGCCTGTGGCTGCAGCTGCAACGGGTGCTGCGTGAGGTCCAGGTGCAGGCCGATCTCTGTCTGTCGGGCATCCATTGCTTCGAGTTCCGGGGCCCATTGCCCCCATGCTGGAGCGCCCACCATGCAGCCTATGGCCTGTGTGCGTCCCTGCCATGCAAGCAGCAACGCCGCCTCACAGACACCGGCGTGCAGACCAAAATCGTCTACAGCAATGCACAGGCTGCGGCTATGCTCGGCAGGTTCATGCACACACATTCCCTTGTCTACACTAGTTCCCCCCGCAGGTTGCGGGGGCGCATTGCCTGGTTCGTGCTGGTGGGCACCGCTGCTGCTGCTGTCCATTGGAGTGTGGTCGTGATGTTGGTGGCGCATGCTGGCTGGCGGCCCTTGCTGGCCAATGTGTTGGGGTGGTTGATTGCTTTTGGCGTTTCGTTTTCCGGGCACTACCGCTGGACCTTCCGTGACCATGGCGTACCGCTTTGGCGCTCAGCCATGCGGTTTTTCGCCGTATCGGCAAGCGGCTTCGCCATCAACGAAACTGCGTATGCCTTGCTGCTGCACTGGAGCGGCCTGCGCTACGACCTGGTTCTTGCCGTGGTGCTCGTCGCCGTGGCGGGTGGCACCTACCTTCTGAGCCGCCATTGGGCCTTCAACCGCAAGCCAGCGCGCTAAGCATGGCAGGGTTTTTGGTGTCGATGCGCCACAGGGTGGTTCCGCTTTCGTGGTGAATGTCGGTGGCAACGCCGAGGAAGGGGTACCGGGTCACGGCTGAGGAGGGGCCAAACACCCAGGTCGTGGCCGAGTGGCACAAAAGGGCGGGCAAGGCAGCGGGCAGCACCAGGAGCTTGGCGGCAGCGGTTTTGTCGAACTGGCCGGCGTCGGCGATTTCCTTGCGCTCGTTGTCGCGGAGGTGGAGTTTGGGGTCGTCCCAATTGCTCACTACCGCCACGGGCGCATTCAACCGGGCATAGAACGGCAGGTCGAAATAGTATTGGTCCAGCATGACGACAGGCTCTGATATTTGGCGGTTTTCGCGCAATACCTGAGCAAAAGCACGCGTGGATTTGTCTGGATGTACGGCAATCCAGGTCAGGATACCCAGCGTCAGCAGGCACCCGATGCCGGCACCAATGCGCCATAGGCGGATGGATGCGCGTGACAAGGAAGCCTGTGACAAAAAGCCATCGGCCGCAAGGAACGCCAGCGGCGGAACTGCCGGCAGTACGTAGCCCAGCAACTTGGATTTGGGCAGCGAGAAGAACAAAACAATCATCGCAGGCCAAACCAGCATCAGCAGTCGGACCGCCTGTTGTGGTGCTGGCAGGCCGGCCTTGGGCTTGATGGAGCGCGCCATCCAGGGTAGCCACGGCAGAAAGCACAGGCACAGCACCGCGGGGTAAAACCAGAACGGCATTACGTTGTTGAACCCGCTTTCAGTGAAGCGTTTGAAGTGCTGAACGACGAAAAAATAGTTCAGAAAATCGGGAAACCGATCCTGCATAGCCACGAACCAGGGGGCTGTCAGCGCCAGAAAAACCAGTATCCCTGGCCACCACAAGAGTGCGAACAGGCTGCGCCAGCGTTTTTGCAGAACGAGCCAGACAAAGATCACCGCTGCCGGGAGCACAAAGCCAATCAAGCCCTTGGCCAGCACCCCCAAGGCAGCCATGGCCCACGCGCCAGTCAGGACCGCACGCCAGGGCTTGCCATGCTCGGCCAGCAAGACCGCATGGGCCAGCAGCACGATGGTGGCGCTGATGCAGCCAGCCACGAGCATATCCAGGTTGGCAAACTGCGCGGCAATGAGCCACAAAGGCTGCACCAGCAACACCACCAGGCCTGTGCGGGCCTCACGTTCGCCCGACCACCGGCGAATGAATGCATACGCGGCGGTCGTACCGAGTGCAGCGCCCAGCAAGGAAGCCACTCTGGCCGCCCACTCGTGGTGGCCAAAGAGCCACAGGGAAGCTGCCGTGATCCAGTAGAAGAGCGGCGGTTTGTGGAAGTACGGCAGCCCGTTGAGGGTGGGCGTGAGCCAGTCGCCAGAGCGCAGCATTTCCCAGGCCACGCCGACGTAGCGTCCTTCATCCGGCAGCATCAGGGGGCGCGCCCATGCAGTCCAGGTCAGCCAAGCCAGCACGAGCAAGGCGAAGGCCGTGGTGGTGGGGGTACTCTTGGTTGTCGGCGCCTGCATCAATCGGCCTTCCTCAAACCCTGGCCCAGTGCCTGCTTGACGATGTAGACAGGTCGCGCCTTGACTTCCTCAAAAATGCGTCCCACATACTCGCCCACAACGCCGAGCGAGAGGAGCTGGATGCCGGAGAACCCCATCAGCCCCACGGCGATGGTGGTCCAGCCGCTGATCACGTGGCCATACAGCAGATAGACGGCGGTCAGGTAGGCGCCATAGAGCAGCGCGAAACACGCCAACACGAAGCCCATGAAACTGACGGCACGCAGCGGCCAGGTGGTAAAGCCGGTCAGGCCGTCCACCGAGAGCCGAATCAAGCTCCAAGGGTTGAAGGTGGACTTGCCGTGCAGCCGCCCCTCCGGCATGTAGGGGACAGCAACCGCCTCGAAACCTACCCAGGCGTAAAGCCCCTTCATGAACCGGTTGCGTTCTGGCAGCGACAGCAGGGCGTTCACGACAGCACGGTCCATGAGCCGAAAATCCCCTGCGCCGGCAGGAACCTCGAAGCGCCCTGCCATATTGACAAGCTTGTAGAACAGACGAGTGCCCAGGCGTTTGAAGGGGCTTTCATCCTGCCGATCCTTGCGCAGCGCGTAGACCACGTCGTTGCCCTGGCGCCAATGCTGCAGGAAGGTGGGGATGAGGCTTGGCGAATGCTGCAGGTCGGCATCCATCATCACAATGGCATCGCCCTGCGCCGCTTCCAGGCCAGCCGTGAGCGCGGCCTCCTTGCCGAAGTTGCGTGACAGCAGCAGTGCGCGAAAGCCCGGCGTCTGCGCCCATTTGGCAAGCACCAGGCTGGTGGCGTCCGAGCTGCCATCGTCCACCAAAATTACTTCCCACCGGCGCGTGCAAGCCTGGAGTGTGTCGCGCAACTGGGGCAGCAACTGCTCCAGGTTACGCGCTTCGTTGTGGCAGGGAACAATGCAGGAGACAGAGCCGGATTCGCGCGATCGTGGCTGGGCGGGGGCAAGCGCCTCGGCGTGGGCGGCATTCGCGGCATGCTGGCGCGTGTCGCCTAGAGACGAAGAGTCGGCCTCTTGATTCTGTAGTGAGGTGGTCGCACTTGGGGCGGCGTTCATGTGGGTCCTGTGGTGGTGGCGGGCCGTATCGGACGCCGGAAGACGAGGCGACATACCAGCCAGGCGCTGGTGGCGCCCACCATGGCGCCGGCCAGGACATCCGAGGGGAAATGCAGCCCAAGGTACACACGGCTCCAGGCCACGAGCATGGCAGCGGCCAGAGCCAGCAATGCCCAATACACGCGTCCCGCTGTCAGTGCGACAGCCGTGGCAAACCCGAAGGCCACGCTTGCATGGCTGCTGGGAAAGCCAGGAGAGGCGGCGTGCGGTAGCAACTGTTTGCCAAGCCCGACAACAAAGGGTCGATCGACAGGAATGAAATGCTGGATCAGCCGTGCCAGCAGCCACGCCATCGCCATGGCGACCAGCACGTGCAGCACGCGCAACTTCACCTGGCGGTCTCCCGCCACAAAAACGCCGGCGATCCCGCCTGCCATCAGTTGCGGTACATGGTTGGTGGTGAACAGGGCCAGCGCTGTCAACCAATGCGGCGAAGTTGCCGATCCATTGATCGCTAAAAAGAGCGCAGAGTTGAGAGACATGCCGATAGCTTTGGTCGGGTGGAGAGCAAACGTGCCATTATGAAAGCCAAGTCTTAGGTCAAAATTAGGGCGACGCTGATCAAATCTTTCTCGGCCTGCGCAGCCGCGTCTTGGGCGGCATCCTGCGTCCCACAATGGTGCCCGGAAAATGCGCTTGCGGTGGCGCCTCGTACCGTATGGCGAGGGGCAACAACACTCTCCAAGCCTTGCCCGGTTGCTTCCTGAGGCACTATTGCGTCCTATGACTTTGCCCCTTGCCCTGCCTGCCGCCCTCGGACATGAGCTTACCGACAAGCGCATTGCCATTTTGCGCGAGATCGGCGCGTGCGGCTCCATTTCGCAAGCTGCCCGCGCTGTCGGCGTGAGCTACAAGGCCGCCTGGCAAGCGGTGGATACGCTGACCAATCTGGCGAGCGTGCCGTTGGTGGCGCGTGCTGTGGGCGGGGCGGGCGGAGGCGGCGCTTCCTTGACCTCTGCGGGCCGGGAATTGCTGGCCGCTGCCGATGCGATGGCGCAGGCACGCGGTGCGGTCATTGCAGACTGGCAGGCGCGGCCCTACACCGGCCAGGCGCTCGCCCGGCTGGCGGTGCGCACCAGCATGCGCAACCAGTTGCCATGCGTGGTGCAGCGCCTGGAGGCGTTGGGGCCGATTGTGCGGGTGCACCTGGCCCTGGAGGTGCCGCAAGCGGCGCAGGCACACTCCAGAAGTGAGCCACGCGAGCACAAGGAGACCGGTGAGCGGCCCAGCCTGACCTCGCGCATCACCCGCGAGAGTGCCGAGTTGCTGGGCTTGGCAGCGGGTCAGATGGTGCAGGCGCTGTGCAAGGCCACTGCCGTGCGCGTTCTGCGTGCCGCCACTGGCGGTGAGGCGGCGCGGTCGGGCGCCTGTGCACTGCAAGCCAAGGCGGTGCGCGTCGTGCGTGGACAATTGGGTGACGAAGTTTCGGCCGAGTTGTGGGGCAGCGCACCGTGGGGTCTGCAGATGGTGGGATTCGCGGCACCCGGCAGCGGTTTGCGTGCCGGCAGCCGGGTGGTGCTCGAGCTGGAAGAAAATGCCGTGGTCCTGGTGCAAGCCTGAGATTGGGGCCTTATGAGCAAATCTAGGGGGGAGTGCCTGTCATGGAAATGGAAGGTCGCCGCGCGTTTGCCGCTGGCCAACAAGAACTGTGGGATGCATTGAATGCCCCCGAATTGCTCAAGGTATGCATCCCTGGCTGCGAGAGGTTCGAATTAGGCGAGGCTGGGCAGCATGCAGTGGACCTTGAGCTGAGAATTGGCGCGGGCGTGGCCCGCTTCAACGGCAGCGTGCAGGTGGCGGATCGCTTTGAGCCCGATCGCTACCAAGTCCAGTTCGAAGGCAATGGCGGGGTCGCGGGCGTGGGCAAGGGGGTGGCGCGGGCGCGGCTGATTCCGCTGGTCGACTACGCTCCTGGCCATCCACGCTGCCAGTTGCACTACAGCGTCGACGCCACGCTGGAGGGGAACATCGCCATGCTGGACCCGCGCCTCGTCGATGGCGCTGTGCGGGCGCTTACTGAGCACTTTTTTCGCCGTTTTGACGAGCAGTTGCGCAGGCGTTACCCGCGTGCGGCGCCAGCCGAACCGGAGGCAGTGCCAGCGGATATGGACGCCCAGGAGCGCGCTGGTGCCCCCACCATGCTGCTCGACCGCTCGGCGCGTGCCCGCCCCGCGGCGCGTGTGTAGCCGGCGCCCCAAACCATTGGCACACCGGCCTGGGCGTGGGCGGCACTTGCCGCGCTCGTGGTGTTGGTGGGGGGCTATCTCTTGGCGCGCCTGCGCTAGGCTGGTGGTCCGGATTTGCTATTCTAATAATAGCTAATAGCGCAAAGACCGAATATCACCCATTTTTTACCCGCCAGAGGCCTCACCCGTTTTTGCGGGTGCCCAGTTTGCGGTACACGGTGGCGCGGCTGATGCCCAGGCTGCGTGCGGCCTCGGCCACGTTGCCGCGCGCCTCGCGTACCGCGCTGCGTATCCATTCGGTTTCGGTTTCTCGCAGTGAGGCACTGGTAGCGGCGGGCGCGTGTCCGGGTGCGCTCTGACGCACCGCCATGGCCTGCAAACGCAGACCCGACCACAATGGCAAGTCCATGCGCTGGCCGTGGGTGGAAGCGTCAAACAGGCGCGGCCAGTCGAGTGCCAGCAAGTCGCTGCAGTGCAGGCGTGTCCCTGGCGGCTGCTGCGGCATGGGGATGAGTTGGCGTGCCGCACTGTTGCAGCCCAGCAGGTAGCCGTCGGCGTCGAGTGCCACCAGGCCATCGGCTTCGCTGCCCAGTTGGGCGCCGGGCCAGTTGACGCGCAGCAGCAGCGCATAGGGCTGCTGGCGCAGCAGGGCGTCTTCCAGCGCGCGTGCCGAGCGGGCGAGCACATGCCGCAGCTCGGGCCGCTCGGGTACGTCGACACCTGTCAGATCGAGCATGCCCACGCAGCGGCCCTGCGGGTCAAACAGCGGTGCACCAGCGCAGCTGTAGCTGCCATTGGCGTCAAAAAAATGCTCGCCTCGGTGCAGCCAGACCGGGCGCAGCTCGGTCAATGCGGCGCCCACGGCGGCCGTGCCTACGCACGCTTCCGACAAATCGATGCCGCGGCGGCCAATGGCGTGGGCACGCGGGTCGTGGTGATCCACCGGGCCGGTGACGTCCAGCACCACGCCGCGTGCATTGGTCAGCAGGGTGAAATAGCCCATGCCGCCGATGGCGTGGGTGAGATGCTCCAGCACCGGCCGGGCAGCGCGCAGCAGGCCTGCATGTTCGTCGTGGGCGCGGCGCAACGCGGCGGCGCTGACGCTGTCAAATGCCAGCGGATGTTGCGGTGAGCGACCTGCCTGCAAACAGCGCCGCCAGGAGCGCACGATCCAGGGCTCTATGCCTGTCGGGGGCACCCCCATGCCTTGCGCCAGCAGGGCATGGCGTGCCTGCGCGATAGAGGCGCTGCGGTCTGGCGTGTGGGAAGAGACGGAGGTCACGGTGGTGCCCAGGAAAGTGGACGCACGCTGCGGCGCAGCATGTTTCAAATTGAGAATATCGCCTAGCGGCCCAGCCGGGTTCAGGGTTGTCCCTAGCCACTGACCCAGGTGGGGGGCAGAAGATGGCAGTTGCTCTTTTCCAGCCAATCCCCACCAGGAGACAGCCCGATGCCCGTGCAGTTCACCGTCAATGGCCGGCCGGCCAGCGTCGACGCCCCCGCCAACACCTTGCTTGTGCACGCGCTGCGCGAGCATCTCCACCTCACCGGCACCCATGTGGGCTGTGACACCAGCCAGTGCGGCGCCTGCACCGTGCTGCTCGATGGCCGCGCCATCAAGTCCTGCGCCATGCTGGCCGTGCAGGCCGAGGGTTGCGAGATCACCACCATCGAAGGCCTGGCCACGGCGGACGGCGGCATGCACCCCATGCAAGCAGCATTCAAGGAGTGCCACGGCCTGCAATGCGGCTTCTGCACGCCCGGCATGGTGCTCTCCGCCGTCGATCTGGTGAAGCGCTACCCCGGCGCGAGCGAGGCCGAGATCCGCGCACTGCTCGACGGCAACCTATGCCGCTGCACCGGCTACCAGAACATTGTCAAAGCCGTGCAGCAGGGCCAGCAGGCCATGGCTGCCTCCGCAGCCTGAGACCAACGAAGGAGACACAAGCCATGGGTGCATCCGACTTTTCCAAGCTGCCGCACATCGGCGAATCCGTCCGCCGCAAAGAGGACTACCGCTTTCTCACCGGCGCTGGCCAGTACACCGACGACATCGTCCTGGCGGCGCAAAGTTTTGCCGTTTTCGTCCGCTCGCCGCACGCCCACGCCAGGGTGGTGAGCGTCAACACCGACGCGGCCAAAGCTGCCCCCGGTGTGATCGGCGTGTTCACCGGCGCCGATGTGGCGGCCGACAACATCAACGGTCTGCCCTGCGGCTGGCTCATTACCAGCACCAACGGCGAGCCCATGAAGGAGCCGCCGCACCCCATCCTGGCGCAGGGCAAGGTGCGCTACGTGGGCGACGGCGTGGCCATGGTGGTGGCCGAAACCTTGCAGCAGGCGCGCGATGCCGCCGAACGTGTCGAGGTCGATTACGACGTGCTGCCGGCGGTCGTCAACGTGCAGGATGCGGCCGCGGGCGCCGTGGCGGGTGCTGGCCTGCACGACATTGCCGAAGACAACCACTGCTTCAAGTGGGCGATTGGCGACAAGGGCGCCGTCGAAGCGGTGTTTGCCAATGCGGCGCATGTCACCAAGCTTGATCTGGTCAACAACCGCCTGATTCCCAACGCCATGGAGCCGCGCGCCGCCATCGGTTCGTACAACCGGGGCACCGACGAGTACACGCTCTACGTCAGCAACCAGAACCCGCACGTCGAGCGCCTCTTGATGACGGCCTTCGTCATGGGCCTGCCCGAGCACAAGGTGCGCGTGATTGCGCCTGATGTGGGCGGCGGCTTCGGCTCCAAGATCTTCTTGTACGCCGAGGACGTGTGCCTCACCTGGGCGTCGAAAAAGCTCAACCGCAACATCAAGTGGGTGGCCGACCGCAGCGAGTCCTTTCTGACCGACGCCCACGGGCGCGACCACGCCAGCCATGCCGAAATGGCGATGGACGCGAGCGGCAAGTTCCTCGCCATGCGCGTGCACACCGATGCCAACGTGGGCGCCTACCTGTCCACCTTTGCCAGTGCGGTGCCGACCATCCTGTACGCCACGTTGCTCGCCGGCCAGTACACCACGCCTCAGGTGTACGTGGAGGTGGACACCTGGTTCACCAACACGTCTCCTGTGGACGCCTACCGCGGCGCCGGCCGGCCCGAGGCCACCTACCTGCTGGAGCGCCTGGTCAGCCGCTGCGCCTGGGACATGGGGCTGTCGCAAGACGACATCCGCAAGCGCAACTTCATCACCAGCTTCCCCTACCAGACACCGGTGGCGCTGCAGTACGACGTGGGCGACTACCACGCCTGCATGACGCAGTCGCAGGAACTGGCCGACGTGGCTGGGTTTGCGGCGCGGCGCGTTGCCAGCGAGGCCAAAGGCTTGAAACGTGGCATGGGCTACAGCAGCTACATCGAAGCCTGCGGCATCGCGCCCTCGAACATTGCCGGGGCCCTCGGCGCGCGCGCCGGCCTGTTTGAATGCGGCGAAGTACGCGTGCACCCTACCGGCAGCGTGACGGTGTTCACCGGCTCGCACAGCCACGGCCAGGGCCATGAGACGACGTTCGCCCAGGTGGTGGCGGCGCGCCTGGGCATTCCGGTGGAAAACGTGGACATCGTGCACGGCGACACCGGCCGCGTGCCCTTTGGTATGGGCACCTACGGCTCGCGCTCAATCAGCGTGGGCGGCGCCGCCCTCATGAAGGCGCTCGACAAGATCGAGGCCAAGGCCAAGAAGATTGCCGCGCACCTGATGGAAGCGAGCGACGCCGACATCGACTTTGCCGGCGGCGAGTTCACCGTCAAGGGCACTGACAAGAAAATCCCGTTTGCCCAGGTGTCCCTCGCCGCCTACGTGCCGCACAACTACCCGCTCGACAAGCTCGAACCCGGCCTGAACGAAACGGCCTTTTACGACCCCACCAACTTCACGTTCCCGGCCGGCACCTACATCTGCGAAGTCGAGGTGGACCCGCAGACCGGCGTGGTGCGCGTGGACCGTTTCACCGCGGTGGACGACTTCGGCACCATCATCAACCCGATGATTGTCGAGGGCCAGGTGCACGGCGGCCTGGTCCAGGGCATCGGCCAGGCGCTGATGGAAAACTGCGTCTACGACCGCGAAACCGGGCAACTGCTCACCGGCAGCTACATGGATTACGCCATGCCGCGGGCCGACGATTTCCCGCAGTTCAAGCTGGGCCATGTTTGTACCCCCTGCACGCACAACCCGCTGGGCACCAAGGGCTGCGGCGAGGCCGGCGCCATTGGCTCGCCGCCAGCGGTCATCAACGCCGTGCTCGACGCCCTCGCGCCCCTGGGCGTGAAGGACTTCGACATGCCCGCCACGCCGCACCGTGTGTGGCAGGCCATCCAGAACGCACGCGCCTAAGGAGATTCCAGCATGTACGCATTCACCTACGAAGCGCCCACCTCGACCGCCGCTGCTGCCGCGCAAGCCGCCGCCGGCGCGCGCCCGATTGCCGGTGGGCAAAGCCTGCTGCCCTCGCTGCGCCTGCGCCTGGCCGATCCGGGCCAACTGGTGGACCTGGGCCGCATCCCCGAGCTGGCCGGCATCCGCAAGGAGGGCGAGCACATGGTGATCGGCGCCATGACCCGCCACCAGCAAGTCGCCGACAGCGCCGAAGTGCGCGCGGCCATCCCCGCGCTGGCCGATCTGGCGGGCCACATTGGCGACCGCCAGGTGCGCGCCCGCGGCACGCTGGGCGGCTCGCTCGCCAACAACGACCCTGCCGCCTGCTACCCAAGCGCTGCGCTGGCGCTGGGCGCCACCATCGTCACCAACCAAAGGGACATCGCGGCCGATGATTTCTTTGTCGGCATGTACACCACGGCGCTGCAAGAGGGCGAGCTGATCACGGCGGTGCGCTTCCCCATTCCGCGCAAGGCCTCGTACCAGAAGTTTCGCCAGGGCGCCTCGCGCTTTGCCTTGGTGGGCGTGTTCGTGGCCCAGACCGCCAGCGGTGTGCGCGTGGCCGTTACGGGAGCGGCCAGCAGCGTGTTCCGCCAAAGTGCGCTGGAAGCCGCGCTGAACCAGAGCTTCACCGCAGCCTCGGCAGCGGCGGTGAAGGTGGACGCTGCGGACCTGGGCAGCGACATCCACGCTAGCCCGGTGTACCGCGCGCAGCTCATCAGCGTGCTCACGCAGCGCGCCGTGGCGCAGATGCTGGGTTGACGCCTGCCTCTGCTTGAAATTTCAAGGAAAATATGGCTCTAGCGCTTATTGGGTAAGCGCTTGCAGCTATTTAAACAATAGCAAATGAACGCAGACCCGCAGGTTCTCGCGCCTGCGTCCATCGACGCGCTGGCCCAGGCGCTCCAAGCCGAAGGCTATTTCGCCGACCGGCGCCTCGCCACGGCGGCCTGGCTCGCGCTCAAACTGCAGCGCCCGCTGCTGCTCGAAGGCGAGCCCGGCGTTGGCAAGACGGCGCTGGCGCAGGCGCTGGCGCATGCCTTGGGCCGGCCGCTGATCCGCCTGCAGTGCTACGACGGGCTGGAGCAGCGCGAAGCCCTGTACGAATGGAACTACAGCGCGCAGCTCTTGCATATGCGGGCTGCGGAAGCCCAGGGTGGGCTGGACACGGCCCACATCGAACGCGAGATTTACCAGGAGCGCTACCTCGTCAGCCGCCCGCTCTTGCAGGCCCTGCGCACACCGGCACCGGGCGCGCTGCTGCTGGTGGATGAAATCGACCGCGCCGACGAGCCCTTCGAGGCGTTCTTGCTCGAATACCTGGGCGAGTACCAGGTCAGCATTCCCGAACTCGGCACGGTGCGCGCCGTGGTGCCGCCTGTCACCCTGCTCACCAGCAACCGCACGCGCGACCTGCACGACGCCGTCAAGCGCCGCTGCCTGTACCACTGGCTCGACTACCCCGACCGCGAGCGCGAACTGGCCATCGTCCGCTCGCAGGTGCCCGGCGCCAGCAGTGCCCTGTCGGAGCAGGTGGCCGATTTCGTGGCGCGTCTGCGCAGCCAGCCCTTTGCCAATGCCTTCCAGCGCGCCCCCGGCATCGCCGAAGCGGTGGAATGGGCCAAGGCGCTGGTCGCGCTCGACACTTTGGTGGTGGACCCCGAAGTGGTGCAGGACACTGCCGGCATTCTGTTCAAGCAGCGCGAAGACGTCGCCGCGCTGACGCAGGACATGGCGGTGCAGCTTCTTGCCGCCAGCGACGCGGAGAGCTGACGTGGACACGCTGTACGCCGGGAGCGTGGGAGGCGATGATTCGCCGCCGGGCGCGCTTCCGAAGGCGAATCGCGCCCCCTCGGGGGGCAGCGAACCACGCGCAGCGGGGAGCGTGGGGGCTACCGATTCGCCGCCGGGCCGCCCCAAGGCGAATCGCGCCCCCTCGGGGGGCAGCGAACCACGCGCAGCGGGGAGCGTGGGGGCTACATACAGCCAGTTGGGCGACGCACGGCATGGCAAGTTGGCCGACAACCTCACCGGCTTTGGCCGGGCCCTGCGCCGCGCCGGTGTCCCGGTGGACGCTGCCCGCATGGCACTGGCGCAAGAGGCCGCCCTGCTCGTCGGCTTGGCGCGTGCCGACCTGTGCGCCGCGCTGGAGACGGTGCTCGTCGCCCGTGAGCAAGACCTGCTGGTGTTTCGCGAACTTTTTGCCACCTACTTTCGCAACCCCAACGTCGCGCAAAAATTGCTGGCGCAGATGCTGCCCATCGCGGAAAGCCACGCCGAGCCGGTAAAACGCCGCCCGCGCGTGGCTGAGGCGCTCGCGCCCGTGCGGGCGGCCCGCGCGCCCGCAGAGCCTGAAGAGGAAAAAATTGATTTCGATGCCGCCATGACGGCAAGTGAGCGCGAACGCCTGCACGCGGCCGATTTCAACCAGCTCTCCGCCAGCGAATACCGGTTGGTGCAGCGCCTGGCCCAGCGCGTGCCACTGCCTCTGCCGCGCTACGCGGCGCGCCGCACCCGGCCCGGCCCGCATGGCGCGCGCGCCGACTGGCCATTGGCCCTGCAGCGCGCCATGCGCACGGGCGGCGAGCTGGTGCAGGTGCCGCGCCTGGCGCGCCAAAGTCAGCCGCTGCCGCTTTTGGTGCTGCTCGACGTCTCGGGGTCGATGGAGCGCTACGCGCGCTTGTTGCTCGCCTTTCTGCATGCCGCTACCGCGCCGGGCAATCGGGCAGGAGGTGGGGCAGGGCGGCGGGACGTGTTTGCCTTTGGCACCACGCTGACCGACCTCACGCCCGCCTTTCGCCACCAGGACCCGGACACCATGCTGGAGCGGGCCAGCGCCGCGATCCCCGATTTTGCCGGCGGCACGCGCCTGGCCGAATCGCTGGCCCTGCTGCGCACGCAGCACGCCCGGCGCCTGGTGGGCCGGCGCACGCTGGTGCTGCTGGTGAGCGATGGGCTCGACACGGGCGAGCCTGCCGCGCTGGCACAGGAACTGGCCTGGCTGCGGCGCCACTGTGCGCGATTGCTGTGGCTCAACCCGCTGCTGCGCTTTGGTGGCTACGAGCCCAGCGCGCGCGGCGCCCTGGAGTTGCACCGCGCAGCCGACGCCATGCTCGCGGTGCACAACCTGCAAAGCCTGCAGCAGCTCGCCAGCAGCCTGGCGCAGGTGCTGCGTGCGCCCAATAACCCGATAACCCGATAACCCGATAACCCGATAACCCGATAACCCGATAACCCGATAACCCGATAACCCGATAACCCGAACGTCGAGGAGAACTTCCTTATGGAAATGCAAGCCAGCCGGGCGCTTCCCGCCAGCCAGCAACAGGCCTGGGACGCGCTCAATGACCCGGAAATGCTCAAGTTGTGCATCCCGGGCTGCGACAAGCTCGAAGCCACCGGGGAGGGCCAGTACACCGTCGGCATGGCGCTCAAGATCGGCCCGGTCTCGGCCAAGTTCAGCGGCAAGCTCGCGCTCAGCGATATTGTCCCGCCCACGAGCTACCAGCTTGCCTTTGACGGCCAGGGCGGCGTGGCCGGCTTTGGCAAAGGCCAGGCGCAGGTGCGGCTGGAAGCCGTGGCGGACGATGCCCTCGGCCAGCCCTGCTGCGAGCTGCATTACACGGTGCACGCCACCGTCGGCGGCAAGATCGCCCAACTGGGCCAACGCCTGATCGACGGCGCCGCCAAAGGCATGGCCGAAGACTTTTTTCGCCGCTTCGATGAGCAATTGCGCCGCCGCCACCCGCGCGCCGAGCCGCCGGCCGATACCGAGCCGATGGACGCCGAGGCACGGGAAGGCGCCGCCACGGTCCTGCTCGATTCCCGGCCCGGCGCTGATGCGTCGGAACGCGTGGGGGCGGCGCCCTCAGGCGGCATTCCGGTCTGGGTCTGGGGCGCGATTGTCGCAGTGCTGGTGGCGGTGGCGATTTACCTGAGCTGAGGTGGGGCATGGACAACCTCGATGTCACCGTATTGCGCGCGCTGGGCCACTGGCGCAGCACCGGCCAGCGGGCGCTGCTCGCCACCGTGGTGCGCACCTGGGGGTCGTCCCCCCGCCCCGAGGGCTCGATCATGGCGCTGTGCGAGAGCGGCGCCGTGGTGGGCTCGGTCTCGGGCGGCTGCATCGAGGACGACCTGGTGGCCCGCTACACCCGTGCCTGGGCAGGCGAGGGGGACGACGTGGCGCTGGTGTCCGGCCCGCCGGTGTTCGCCAAGTACGGCGTCACGGCGGACGAAGCGCACCGCTTTGGCCTACCCTGCGGCGGCACGCTGGAGCTGCTGATTGAGTTCGACCCCGACGCCGGGGCACTGGCCGAGCTGCTGTCCGCGCTGGAAGCGGGCAAGCTGATGCAGCGCCGCGTGCGCTTGCAGGACGGCGCGGTCGTGCAGGGCCCGGCCGCCACGCCCGCCACCTTGGTGGTCGACGCCGAGCGGGTGGTCAACACCTTTGGCCCCGAGTACCGCATGCTCATCATCGGCGCGGGCCAGATGTCGGAATACCTTGCCACCATGGCGCTGTTCTCCGGCTTTGCCGTCACCGTGTGCGACCCGCGCGAGGAATACCGCAGCAGCTGGAGCGTGGCCGGCGCCCGTGTGGTCAGCGACATGCCGGACGACGTGGTCAGCGCCATGCGCCCGGACCGGCGCACCTGCGTGGTGGCGCTCACGCACGACCCCAAGCTCGACGATCTGGCGCTCTTGCAGGCGCTGGAGACCGAGGCCTTCTACGTCGGCGGCATCGGCTCGCGGCGCAACAACGCGGCGCGGCGCGAGCGCCTGAAAACACACTTCGACCAGACGGACGAGAGCCTGGCGCGCCTGCGCGGACCGATCGGCATCTACATCGGCAGCAAGACGCCTCCCGAGATCGCCGTAAGTGTCATGGCCGAGGTGCTGGCGGTGAAGAACGGCGTGGCGCTGCCGCGCGACATGGGGGTGGGGGAGGCCAAGCAGGTGCACGAGCGCTTGCTCTGACCGGGGCCGCCGGCGCCCTCGGCAAAGCGGTGATTGGGGCGGCGCCCGTTGGGCTAGGCATACCACTCTATCCGAGGGTCTTTCCCCACGCTGCGTCCCCGTAGGGGCTCCTACACTGGTGCGATAACCACCGTGGGAGGACCCGATGACGACCAAGATTGCCCCTGAGCTGCTCGCCCTGCAGCGCCTGTACGCCTGGGAAAGCGAGGCCCCCGCGAGGGTCGCCTTGACCCAGCCAATGGGCGATGGCACGGTGAGGGACTTCACCTGGGGCGAACTGGCGGCGCAAGTGCGCTGCATGGCAGGGCATCTCCAGTCGATTGGCATCCAGCCTGGTGACAAGGTGGCCATCCTGTCCAAGAACTGTGCCTGGTGGCTGATGAGCGATCTGGCGATCTGGATGGCAGGCGGCGTTTCGGTGCCGCTTTACCCCACGCTGGCGCCCGAGACCATTGCGCACATCCTCAAGCACAGCGAGGCGCGCGCCTGCTTCATCGGCAAGCTCGACGGCTGGGAGGCCATGGCACCCGGCGTGCCAGCGGACATGATTTGTATCAGTTACGCGCTCTCGCCCGATTCGGCGCGCAAGGCCTACCCGCTGTGGGACACGCTGTGCAAGGCTGCCAAGCCGCTTACTGGCCAGCCGGTGCGGGGCGGCGACGATCTGGCCACATTGATCTACACCTCGGGCACTACGGGCATGCCAAAGGGCGTGATGCACAGCTTCAACAACTTCGCCTGGGCGCTGGACGCCGGGATCCGCCGCCTGCCCATGAATGGTGACGATCGCATGCTCTCGTACCTGCCGCTGGCCCACGTGGTCGAGCGTGTGCTGGTGGAGCACGGCTGGCTGCGCACCGGCATGCACGTGTTCTTTGCCGATTCGCTCGACACCTTCACCACCGACATGCAGCGCGCCCAGCCCACCATCTTCTTCTCGGTGCCGCGCCTGTGGGTCAAGTTCCAGCAGGCCATTCAGCACAAGATGCCCGAGCCCAAGCTCCAGCGCCTGCTGGGCCTGCCCCTCATCGGGGGGCTGGTGCGGCGCAAGATTCAAAAAACGCTGGGCCTGGACCAGGCACGCATCTGCGCCGGTGGCGCCGCGCCCATGCCGCTGGCGCTGCTGCAGTGGTACAGCAAGCTGGGCATCAATATCAATGAAGGCTACGGCATGACGGAAAACCTCGCCGTCTCGCACATCACCGTGCCGGGCAAGAACCAGCAGGGCAGCGTTGGCCCGGCCTACGAGGGTGTGCAAGACCGCATCGACCCCGAAACGGGCGAAATCCAGATGAAGAGCCCGGCGGTGATGCAGGGCTACTACAAGGCCCCCGAGCAGACGCGCGACGCGTTCACGGCGGACGGCTGGCTGCGCACCGGCGACAAGGGCCGCATCGATTCTGACAAGTGCTTGCACATCACCGGCCGTGTGAAGGATTTGTTCAAGACTGGCAAGGGCAAATACGTGGCGCCCGCGCCGATTGAAGACAAGCTGGGTGACCACCCGGCCATCGAGGCCTGCGTGGTCACTGGCGCCAACCTGGGCCAGCCGCTGGGCATTTTGATGCTGAACGCCGACGCCGCCGCAGAGGCCCAATCGGCCGAGGGGCGCAAGGCGCTCGAGCATTCGCTGGCGCAGCATCTGGCGAAAATCAATGCCACGCTGGACCCACACGAGCAGCTGCAGTGCCTGGTGGTCAGCCGCACGCCCTGGACGGTGGAGAACGACATCATCACGCCCACCTTCAAGGTCAAGCGCAACCGTATTGAAGACCTGTACGCCGCGAAATTTGAAGAATGGGAAACTTCGCGCAAGAAGGTGCTCTGGTCGTAGGCGCTCCAACACGTTGCTATGCCCTGAAATTTTGATGAAAATATGCCTCAAGCGCTTATTCCACAAGCGTTGGCAGCTCTTCTATTCATAGCGATCGAACTGGCTTGGCCGCAGCTGCTCCGGCTCGGCTGCAAGCGGGGCGGGGGCACGCGCCAGTAAAGGGTTGGTAAAACCTGCTGCGGTGGCGGGTGGGCGGGGCGCCGGCTGGCTACCATCGCAGGCTATTGCCCCGCTTTGCCGCGTTGCCTGCCCATGCCAATTCCCCGCCCCCACCACTTCCACCTTGTTATTGTGCGCGGCCGCATGCGCTGGGGGCTGCTGCTGACCCTGGGGTTGCTGGCGGCATTGCTGGCGGGCGGCGGCTGGTGGTGGCAACAGCGCGCCGGCAAGGCCCAGGGTGTTGAGGCGACCAAGCCGGGCGGGCGTGGCGGGCGCTTCGCGGGGCCGGCCGTACAGCCCGTATCGGTGGGCGAGGTGCGTCGTGAGGACGTGCGCGTGCGCGTCAACGCCATTGGCAGCATGGGTGCACGCGCCACGGCGGTGGTCCGGGCAAAGGTATCGGGCGAACTCACCGAACTGCACTTCAAGGAAGGCGACGAGGTCAAGGCCGGTACGCTGCTGGCCCGCATCGACCCGCGCAGCTACCAGTCTGCCCTCGGCCAGGTGCAGGGCGCGCTCGCCCGGGACGAGGCCTTGCTCGCCAACGCGCGCATGGACCTGGCGCGCTACCGCGAGCTGCAGCAGCAAAACTCCATTGCCAGCCAGCAGGTGGACACGCAGGCCGCCCTGGTGCGCCAGCTCGAGGGCACGGTGGCCGCGGACCGTGCGGCGCGCGATGCGGCGCAGCTGCAGCTCTCGTACACCCGCATCACGGCGCCCATTTCGGGGCGCCTCGGCCTGCGCCAGGCCGACCGGGGCAACGTGGTGGCCCCGGGGGACGCGAACGGCATCGTCACCATCACGCAGGTGCGGCCCATCGACGCCGTGTTCTCGGTGCCCGAAGGCCTGCTGCCGCAAATCACGCCGCGCCTGGCGAGCAAAACCCCGCTGCCTGTCGAGCTGTGGGACCGCGAGATGCGCCAGCGCCTGGGATCGGGCGTGGTCAGTGCGCTGGACAACGCCATCGACACCGCCACGGGCAGCATCCGTATCAAGGCGGCCTTTCCCAACGAGAACGGCGCGCTGTTTCCCAACCAGTTCGTCAATGTCAAGCTGGAACTCGACACCTTGAAAGACACGCTCACGGTCCCCGCCACCGCCCTGCAAAATGGCCATGTGTACCTGGTCAAGGACGATGGCACCGTGGCCTGGACGGCGGTGCGCGCCGGCCCGCAGGACGGCGATCGACTGAGCGTGCAGGCCGATCTTCCCGTGGGCGCGAAGGTGGTGACCGATGGGCTGGACCGCCTGCGCGATGGTGCCAAGGTCAACGTCATCGCGCCCGCCGCACCGGGCGCGGCGCCGGTGGTGAAGGCGCGGCGGTTTGACCCCTCGACGCTGCCGCCCGATGTGCGCGCCAAGCTGGCCGCGATGTCGCCCGAAGAGCGCCGCGCGTTCCTCTCCGCGCGCCGGGCCAAGGCCGGGGCCAGCCGTCCGGTCGAAGCGGCCACTGCAGTGGCCCCGGCCCCGGCGCCCGCCTCGGTCCCAGCGTCGGCCGGTCGGCCGTGATCGCCTCGACCGGTTTTTTGCGGCGAGTCCTTTTCGCATGAATATCTCGCGCCTTTTCATCCTGCGGCCGGTGGCAACGTCGCTGCTGATGCTCGCCTTGCTGCTCAGCGGCCTGCTGGCGCTGCGCCTGTTGCCGGTGTCGGCCCTGCCCGAGGTGGATTACCCCACCATCCAGGTCACCACGCTCTACCCAGGCGCCAGCCCCGATGTGATGACCGCCACGGTCACCGCGCCGCTGGAGCGCCAGTTCGGCCAGATGCAGGGCCTGACACAGATGTCGTCCACCAGTTCGGGCGGCGCCTCGGTGATCACGCTGCGATTTTCACTGGGCGTGGCCATGGACGTGGCCGAGCAGGAGGTGCAGGCGGCCATCAATGCCGGCAGCAACCTGCTGCCGAACGACTTGCCGATGCCGCCGCTCTACAGCAAGGTCAACCCGGCGGATGCGCCCATCATGACGCTGGCGATCACCTCGCCCTCGCTGCCGGTGATCCGCGTCAACGACCTGGTCGAAAACCGCCTGGCACCGCGGCTTTCACAGGTCTCTGGCGTGGGCCTGGTGGCGGTGGCGGGCGGGCGCCGGCCGGCCGTGCGCATCCAGGTCAACCCGGCCACGCTGGCGAGCCTGGGTTTGGGCCTGGAGGACGTGCGCGCGGCAATAGCCGCGGCCAACGTGCGCCAGGCCAAGGGCAGCTTTGACGGGCCGGATCGGGCCTCGAGCATCGACGCCAACGACCAGCTGCAATCGGCCACCGAGTACCGCAACCTGGTGCTGGCGTTTCGCAATGGGTCCCCCATTCGCCTCAGCGACATTGCAGAGACGGTGGACGACGCCGAGAACACGCGCCTGGCCGCCTGGGCTGGCACGCCGGCGACGGGCAGCCGCGCCGGCGTCATCCTCAACATCCAGCGCCAGCCCGGCGCCAACGTCATTGACACGGTGGACCGCATCCAGGCGCTGCTGCCGCAACTGCGCAGCACCTTGCCGGCTTCGCTTGACGTGCAGGTGCTGAGCGATCGCACCGTCACCATCCGCGCCTCGGTGCGCGACATGCAGTACGAGCTGCTGCTGGCCATTGCGCTGGTGGTGGCCGTCATCTTCGTGTTTTTGCGCAGCGCCACCGCCACGCTGATCCCGGCCGTGGCGGTGCCGCTCTCGCTCATCGGCACGCTGGGCGTGATGTACCTGGCGGGCTTTTCCATCAACAACCTCACCTTGATGGCACTGACCATTTCCACCGGTTTCGTGGTCGACGACGCCATCGTGATGATCGAAAACATTGCCCGGCATCTGGAGATGCCACAGCTTGTTTCGGCAGAAACGGGCGCGCAAGCGCCCGGTGAAGGCCAAAACAACGAGGCGCTGAAGGCGCCTGGCAATGTTTCGGCGCAGGCTCATGGAGTCGAAGACTCCGTGAAGGGCGCGGATGCGCCCGGCCGAAGCCAAAACACCCAGGACTACGCTGCGCCTCGAATCACCCCGCTTCAAGCCGCGCTCGAAGGCTCGCGCCAGATCGGTTTCACCATCATCTCGCTGACGATTTCGCTCATCGCGGTGCTGATTCCGCTCTTGTTCATGGGCGACGTGGTGGGGCGCTTGTTCCATGAATTCGCCATCACCATGGCGGTGTCCATCGTGATCTCGGCTGGCGTGTCGCTCACGCTCACACCCATGCTTAGTGCGCGCCTGCTGCGTGCGCCCGAGCCACAAAAGCACGGCCGGCTGTTCAACGCCACGGGGCGCTTTTTTGACCGCACCATCGCTGCCTATGGCCGCACGCTCGAAGTGGTGCTGGACCACAGCGTGTTGACCTGGGTGGTGTTCCTGGCCACGCTGGCGCTCACGGCGCTGCTCTATTTCTGGGTGCCCAAGGGGTTCTTCCCGACACAGGACACAGGCCTTTTGCAGGCCACTACCGAGGCCGACCAATCCATCTCGTTTGCCGCCATGGCCGAGCGCCAGCAGGCCGTGGCCGAGCGCTTGCTGCAAGACCCGGCGGTGCAAAGCGTCTCCTCGTTCATCGGTGTGGATGGGCAGAACACCACGCTCAACAGCGGCCGCATGCTGATCGACCTGCGCCCGCACAGCACGCGCGATGCGGCTCCCGTGGTGCAGCAGCGGCTGCTGGCGGCCGTGCAGGGCCTGCCCGGTATTCGGTTGTTCGTGCAGCCAGTGCAGGATTTGACGATTGAAGACCGCGTGGCGCGCACCCAGTACCAGTTGCTGCTGTCGTCGCCCGACGCTGCGGCGCTAGAGACGGCGACCCAGGCGATGCAAGGGCGGCTGCGCGCGCTGCCGGGGCTCTCGGACGTGGCCAGCGACTTGCAGGACCAGGGCTTGCAGGCCTACGTCGCGATCGACCGCGCGCAGGCCAGCCGGCTGGGCGTCACAGTGGCGGCGATCGATACCGCGCTCTACAACGCCTTCGGCCAGCGCCTGATATCCACCATCTTCACGCAGTCCAACCAGTACCGCGTGGTGCTGGAAGTGGCGCCGCGCTTTGCCGTCGGACCTGAGGCATTGGCCGGCATCTACGTGCCGACAACGGGGGTGGCGGGCGGCGCGCCGGTGCCGCTCTCATCCGTGGCGCATATCGAAGAGCGGCACACACCGCTGGCCGTCAACCATGTGGACCAGTTGCCGGCCGCCACGCTGTCGTTCAACGCTGCCCCTGGGGTGGCGCTGGGCGATGCGGTCGCCCAGGTGCAAAAGGCGCTGGAGGAGGCGCGCGCCAGCGGTGCTGTCGGCGCCGCAGTCGATGCGCGCTTTCAAGGGGCGGCGCTGGCCTTCCAGGCGTCGCTCTCGAATACGCTGCTGCTCATCCTGGCGGCGGTGGTCACCATGTACATCGTGCTCGGCGTGCTCTACGAGAGCATGGTGCACCCGGTGACGATCCTCTCGACCCTGCCCTCGGCCACGGTGGGGGCGCTGCTGGCGCTCAAGCTGGCGGGGGCCGAACTCGACATCGTGGCCGTGATCGGCATCGTGCTGCTCATCGGCATCGTCAAGAAGAACGCCATCATGATGATCGACTTTGCGCTCGACGCGCAGCGCGAGCGGGGCTTGCCCGCCCGTGCCGCCATCGTGGAGGCCTGCCGGCTGCGCTTTCGCCCCATTCTGATGACGACGCTGGCGGCGCTGTTTGGCGCGCTGCCCATGATGCTGGGCAGCGGCGTGGGCAGCGAGCTGCGCTTCCCGCTGGGCGTGAGCGTGGTGGGTGGGCTGGTCCTCAGCCAGCTGCTGACGCTGTTCACCACGCCGGTTATTTATCTGACCTTCGAAGCCTGGTCGCAGCGCTGGAGGGCGCGCCATGTATAGCCGAGTAATTGGGGTCAGAATTCGATTAATTGGGCTTCGATGGGGAGGGGCGAGGCAGGGGCTAGGGCTAGGGCTGAAGCCGCATTCGAGCTTCTTGCTTGCTTTGCGGGCGGGTGCCGGGGTGTGCGCCCGGCGGCGCAGTAACTTTCTTTCGCTTCGCCGAAAGAAAGTCACCAAAGAAAGGGCGACCCTGCTGTCCGTGACCCCCACGCTGCGCGCGGGGGCAACCTGCGATGCTCGTTCGCGGGGCGCGCTGCGGAACTCGCTGCGCGCTTTCGCGCTCCGCTCAAACAGCCGCAGCGAATCAGTCAACGAAGGCGTGTGTCCTTCGGTACACGCCCGCCCCGCGCCCTGCGCTTCTCGGCACGGCCAGAAGGGAACCCATGGAGACGGGCCATCGCTGCGCTCGGCCCCGCCGGCGCTGTGTACCGCGACAACGGCGCCGAGCGCAGCGATGGCGCGTGTGGACTCCATAACCCTTTTGGATGCGCCTGTGGCGATGCCTTGGTGGGGTGGCGTGGGTGTGCCGAAGGACACACGCACGCTTCGTAAACTGACTCGCCGTGGTTGTCCGAACGCAGCGCCTCAGGCGCGAAGTGAGTTCCACGGCGCACCCCGCCAAGGCATCGACGCAGGTTGCCCCGTAGCGCAGCGAAGGGGTCGTAGACAGCAGGGTCGCCTTCTCTTTGGTGACTTTCTCTTGGCGGCCAAGAGAAAGTTACTGCGCCGCCGGGCGCACATCCCGGCTTCCGCCCTTAACCCAAGCAAACAATTGGAGTCTGACCCCAATTGTTTGGGAAAGCTATCAAAAACAATAGCTGTCAGCGCATACCCCATAAGCGCTAGAGCACAAAAACACCCTAAATCCACCAGCAGAGGCCAGCCATGAGCCTCTCCACCCCCTTCATCCACCGCCCCGTCGCCACCCTGCTGCTCACCCTGGCCCTGGTCCTCTCCGGCGCAGTCGCCTACTTTTTGCTGCCCGTGGCGCCGCTGCCGCAGGTCGATTACCCCACCATTTCCGTGTCTGCGAGCCTGCCCGGCGCCAGCCCCGACACCATGGCCGCCACCGTGGCCACGCCGCTTGAGCGTGCGCTGGGCGCGATTGCCGGCGTGACCGAGATGACATCAAGCTCGGCCCAGGGCAGCACCCGCGTCACGCTGCAGTTTGACCTGGGCCGCACGGTCGATGGCGCGGCGCGCGACGTGCAGGCGGCCATCAACGCCTCGCGCACGCTGCTGCCCAGCGGCATGCCCAGCAACCCGAGTTACCGCAAGGTCAACCCGGCAGATTCGCCCATCCTGATCCTGGCGCTGACTTCGTCCACGCTGACACGCGGCCAGATGTACGACGCCGCCTCCACCGTGCTGGTGCAAAAGCTCTCGCAGGTCGAGGGCGTGGGCCAGGCCACGGTGAGCGGCGGCGCGCTGCCGGCCGTGCGCGTCGAGCTCGATCCGACACGGCTGGCCGCCAACGGCATTTCGCTGGATCAGGTGCGCAGCGCCATCACCAGCAGCAACGGCCGCCGGCCGCTGGGGGTGGTGGAGCGTGAAGACCATTACTGGCAGATTGGTGCCAACGACCAGGCCAGCGTGGCCGCCGACTACGCGCCGCTGGTGCTGCGTTGGAACGCCAACGGCAGCGCCGTGCTGCTGCGTGATGTGGCCGACGTGGTCAACGGCGTGCAGGACGTGCGCAATTACGGCGTGGCCAATGGCAAGCCGGCCATCCTGCTGCAGGTGTACAAGCAGCCGGGTGCGAACATCCTGGACGCGGTCGATCGCGTGCGGGCCTTGTTGCCGCAGCTCGAAGCCTCCATCCCGGCGGCGATCGACGTGCAGATCGTCTCCGACCGCACGCCCACGCTGCGCGCCTCGGTGCGCGAAGTGCAGCGTGCGCTGTTGCTTGCCGTGGCGCTGGTGGTGATGGTGGTGTTCCTGTTTCTGCGCAGTTTTCGCGCCGCACTGGTGCCCAGCGTGGCCGTTCCGGCGTCGCTCATGGGCGCGTTTGGCGTCATGTACCTGGCAGGCTACACGCTGGACAACCTCTCGCTCATGGCGCTCACCATTGCCACGGGTTTCGTGGTGGACGACGCCATTGCCGTGCTGGAGAACATCGCCCGCCACATGGAGGGCGGCAAGAGCGCGCTGCAGGCGGCGCTTGCGGGTTCGCGCGAGATGGCCTTCACCGTGCTCTCGATGAGCATTTCGCTCGTGGCGGTGTTCGTGCCCATCATGTTCATGGGCGACGTGGTGGGCCGGTTCTTCCGCGAGTTTGCCGTTGTCATGTCGGCCGCCATTTTGATTTCGCTGCTGGTCTCGCTCACCACCACGCCCACCTTGTGCGCTTTGCTGCTGCGCCCGCGGCCCGTGCGCGCTCCTTCGCGCATGGGTCAGGCGATGGACCGGTTCGGGGCGCGCAGCCAGCGCCTGTACCGCCGCAGCCTCGCGTGGTGCCTGCGCCACCCGGCGCTGGTGCTCGGCGCGCTGGTGGGGGTGATCGGGCTCAACGTATTTCTGTACGCCACGATTGAGAAGGGCTTCCTGCCCGAGCAGGACACGGGCCGCATCATGGGGTTCATCCGCGCCGACCAGGCCAGCTCCTACCAGGCGATGGAGCGGCGCATCAAGCGTTTTCTCGCCATTGTGGAGGCCGATCCGGCGGTGGACAACGTGACTGGTTTTACCGGGGGTGGGCAGAGCAACGCGGGCGCCATGTTCATGACGCTCAAGCGGGGGCAGTCGTCCGGCGCGGTGATCGCCCGCCTGCGCAACCAGCTCAAGGACGAGCCCGGAGCGCGCCTGTTCATGGTGCCCCAGCGCGATATCCGCATTGGCGGGCACCAGAGCAGCGGCTCGTACGACTACACGCTGCAGGCCGACGACGTGGCCGATCTGCGCACCTGGGAGCCACGCATCCGCGAAGCCCTGGCCGCGCTGCCCCAGCTCGAGGACGTCAACAGCGACGTGCAGGACCACGGCGAGCAGACCACGCTGGACATCGACCGCGATGCCCTCGCGCGCCTGGGCCTGACGGTGGCGCAGGTGGACGCCACGCTCAACGACGCCTTTGGCCAGCGCCAGGTGGGTGTCATCTACAACCCGCTCAACCAGTACCGCGTGGTGATGGAGGCGGCGCCCCGTTTCCTGCAGGACCCCAAAGCCCTGAACGGTTTCTTTTTCGTCTCGAAAACCGGCCAGCAGGTGCCACTGTCGGCCTTTGCCAAACTGCGCAGCACCATTACGCCGCTGGCGGTAAGCCACCAGGGCGGCACGCCGGCGAGCACCATCAGCTTTGGCCTGGCGCAGGGTGTGTCGCTGTCGGACGCCACCGATGCCATCGAGCAGGCCGTGGCCAGCCTGGGCGTTCCGGTGTCGGTGCGCGGCAGCTTTGGCGGCAACGCGGGGGCGTTCCAGAAGGCGCTGGCGAGCCAGCCGCTGCTGATCCTCGCGGCCCTGGTGACCATTTACCTGGTGCTGGGGGTGTTGTACGAGAGTCTGGTGCACCCGCTCACCATCCTCTCGACCCTGCCGTCGGCCGGGGTCGGCGCGCTGCTGGCGCTGATGCTGTTTCACACCGAGTTTTCCCTCATCGCGCTGATTGGGGTGTTTCTCTTGATCGGCATCGTCAAGAAAAACGCCATCCTGATGATCGACTTCGCCCTGGCGCGCCAGCGCAGCGGCCATGCCAGCGCTGCCCAGGCCATCTACCGCGCCGCCTCGCTGCGCCTGCGCCCCATTCTGATGACCACCATGGCCGCCATATTCGGTGCGCTGCCACTGGCGCTCGGCCGGGGCGACGGCGCCGAGCTGCGCCAGCCGCTGGGCATCGCCGTGGTCGGTGGCCTGCTGGTGAGCCAGTTGCTCACGCTGTACACCACGCCTGTGGTGTACATGGTGCTTGAGCGCCTGCGCCAGCGGGTGCAGCGCACGCCGCCCCGCCCTGCACCCGTGCCCCGCCTGGAGACCGTTTGATGTTGGCTTTTCCCCGCCTGTTCCTGTTCGCTCCGTCACGAATCCCACTGGCTCAGATCGCCCTGGTCTGCCTGCTTGTTGGCTGCGCCGCACCCCCCAGACAGGCATTGCCCGCCGCGCCGGTGCCCGCCGCGTGGAAAGAGGGCGCTGCGGCCCAGGCCGGTTTCTGGCACCTGGCCCAGCCTGGGGAGGGCGTGCAGGCCCAGTGGTGGACGCGCTATGGCGACCCGGCGCTCAACGCCCTGCAAGACCAGGCGCAGCGCGGCAACCCGGGCCTGGCGCAAAGTGCCGCACGCTTGCGCGCGGCACAGGCAGCCGTGGCCGGCGCGCGTGCGCCGCAGCTGCCGCAGCTGGGCCTGGCCGCCAGCAGCCAGCGCGCACAGGCGACGCCAGGCGGCAGTCCGACCAACAGCCAGTCGCTGGGTCTCAACGCCAGCTGGGAAGTCGACCTGTGGGGGCGCGTGGCAGGCAGCGTCGATGCCGCCCAGGCCAGTGCCCAGGCCAGCAGCGCCGATCTGGCAGCGGCCCGCTTGTCGCTGCAGGCGCTGGTGGCGCAAAGCTATTTCGCCCTGCGCGCGGCCGAAGCGCAGGAGCAATTGCTGGCCTCCACGCTCGCCGCCTACGACGAAAGCCGCACGCTTACCCGCAACCGTGTGCAGGCTGGGGTGGCCCCGCCGTCCGACGCTGACCAGGCCGAGTCACAGTACCAGAGCACGCGCGCCCAGTGGCTGGACGCGCAGGCCACCCGCGCCCAATGGGAGCACGCCCTGGCCGCGCTGGTGGGCGAGGCGCCCGCCAACTTTGCGCTGGCGCCGTCGGCGCAGCTCCCCCGACCGCCGGCCGTGCCGCTGGCGCTGCCCGCCGAGCTGCTGCAGCGCCGCCCCGATATCGCTGCCGCCCAGTTCAATGTGGCAGCGGCCAATGCCCAGCTCGGCGTGGCGCACAGCGCCTTTTTCCCGGCGCTCACGCTCTCGGCCAGTGCGGGCTACCGGGCCAGCAGCCTGGCATCGCTCATCTCGGCCCCCAACTTGGTGTGGTCGCTGGGGCCGCAACTGGCGCTGGCGCTGTTCGATGGCGGTGCGCGCACGGCGGCGGTGGAGGGCGCCATGGCCAATGTGGCCCTGGCGGCGGCCACGTACCGGGGGGCGGTCATTACCGCGCTGCAGGAGGTGGAAGATGCGCTCAGTACCGGCGCCTCCCTGCAACAGCAGGCACAGGCGCAGCAGCTTGCCGTAGCGGCTGCCCAGCGCGCGTTCACGGTGGCGCAAAACCAGTACCGCGCGGGCACCGTCGGCTACCTGAACGTGTTGTCGGCGCAGGCCACGCTGCTCGCGGGCCAGCGCAGCCTGATCGAGCTGCAGCGCCAGCAATTGGTGGCGGTCAACACCTTGTTGAAAAACCTGGGGGGCGGCTGGCCCGAGCAGGCTTTAACCGATTGAGAACCGTTCCTGCAGGGCCTCGCCAAAGGCTGGGGTGGCGCTCAACGTCAGCGTGAGCGTGCAGCGCCCGCCGCCCATGGCCGGTGGGCGGTGCTGCAGGCTGGCCGTCTCAATGTCGAAGCGCGCGCTCAGGTCACCCGCATCCTCCTGCTGGCATTGCAGGTCGAAGTCCCAGTCGGCAGCGGCGTCCCCTTCAACGGGCGCTCCCCATTCGGCGCATGCCCAGGTCAGCACGGCCTGCACCTCGTGCAGCGCCGCGTCCAGGCGCTCGGGCAGCACGCAGGCCATGGCGTCCCAGCTAGCGCTGCCATGGCCGTCTTCGCTGTAGTCAAAATCGAGGTAGTTCAACACCATGGGGGCATTGTCCCCTCCGCCCGCCATGACCCGCATCGAACCCGCTCTCGTCCTTGAACAGATAGAGGTGCACTGGCCGCACGGCACGCCGTTTGCCGCGCTCGACTGGCGCGTGCCCGCTGGCGCCGCCCTGGTGCAGGGCGGGCCGGGCAGCGGCAAGACCACCGTCTTGCGCCTGCTGGCGGGGGCCTTGCCGGCAGCGCGGGGGCGCATTCTGCTGCACGGCGCCCCCGTGCAGCCTGCCCAGGTGTTCTGGTCCGAGCGCGACGCCGCGGGCTGCGAAAAGCTGCTGGTGCGCGACTGGTGGCGTGCGCTTGCGGCGCGCTACCCGGCTTGGGACGCTGCGGCACTGGCGCGGCATATGGGTGGCTTTGCACTGGCGCCGCACCAGGACAAAGCCTTCTTCATGCTCTCGACCGGCACGCGCCGCAAGGCCTGGCTGGCGGCCGCGCTGGCCAGTGGCGCGCCGCTGACGCTGATCGACGAGCCGCTGGCCGGGCTGGACCTTGCTTCGGCGCGCTACCTGGCTGCGGCCATTGCCGACGCGGCGCAGCAGCCGGGCCGCGTCATCGTGGTGGCGCACGATGCACCGCTGGCGGGTGTGCCCTGGGCGGCGCAGCTGGCGCTACCGGATGCGGCATAAAGTGCTCCAGAAAGAATAGCTGCTTGCGCTTGATGCTATTGGGCTAGAGGCCAAAAATGCTTGAAATTCTGGCTACATCGCCCGAAACTGCGCCGCATACAGCCGGCTGACGGCGAATGCTTCCGCCCGGCCATGCAGTTGCAGGGTGAGCTTGCCGCTCTCGCTGCGCACCGCGCTGGCGATGGCGCTGGCGCGCACCAGCGTGCCACGGTGGATCTGCCAGAACTGCTGCGTGTCGAGCTGGGCCAGCAGTTCGCGCAGCGGCGTGCGGATCAGGTGCTCGCGCGTGGCGGTGAGCACGCGCACGTATTTGTCGGCCGCCTCGAACACCAGCACCTCATCGACCGGCACCATCTCGATGCGGCTGCCGTGTCCGGCCTGGATGAAGCGCAGCAGGCCGCCTGCGGGGGCGGCGCCCGTCGCAGGGCTGGGCCCGGCCCCCAGCAGGCTGCGCAACTGGGCGAGCGTGGTCTCTGGCAGCGGCGCGGCGCTGCTGCGCGCCGCCAGCAGTTGCTGCACGCGCGCCACGGTTTTCTGCAAGCGCCCGGCCTGCAGGGGCTTGAGCAAATAGTCCACCGCCTGCGCCTCGAAGGCCTGCACGGCGTACTGGTCGTAGGCGGTGAGAAAGACCAGCGCCGGGAAGGGTTGGCCGTCTGGCCAGGCGTCCACCAGTTCGGCGGCGGCGTCCAGCCCGCTCTGGCCCGGCATGCGGATGTCGAAGAACAGCACTTCGGGCTGCAGCGCCAGCGCTTCGCGCACGGCGGACAGGCCGTCGCCCACGCTGGCCAGAATCTGTAGTTCGGGCCAGGCCTGGGCCAGCGCGTGCTGCAGGTCGGCGGCCAGCAGGGGTTCGTCCTCGGCAATCAGGGCGCGCGGGTGGGAGAGATTCATGGGGCTTGGAATTTCAGTGGAAAAGTGACTCTAGCGCTTGTTCCGCTTGCGCCATAAGCTATCAATTCGAGAGTTCCGTGCTCGCCGTACAAGGTGCTGAGCCGCTCGCGCACCTGCACCAGCCCAAAGTGGCTGCCGGGGCGGTCCGTGGCGTGCTCGGGCGACGCACGAAGGCCGACGCCGGTATCCGCCACTTCGAGCCGCAGCAGCGTGCCCGCAGGGCCGGGCAGGGTGCTGGCGCGCAGAGCGATGTGGCCACCGCCGACCTGCGGCTCCAGCCCGTGGCGGATGGCGTTCTCCACCAGTGGCTGCAGCAGCAGCGGCGGCACCGGCACATCCCGCAGCGCGTCGGGCAGCTCCAGCGTGAAGGCCAGGCGCGGCCCCATGCGCACGGCCATGATTTCCAGGTAGTCGGCCAGGCGCGCAAACTCATCGGCGAGCGGGTGCAGCGCGGAGCGGGCACCGCCCAGAGTGGCGCGCAGGTAGGCGATCAGGTGGTCCAGCATGGCCTGGGCGCGCGGCGGGTCGGTGGCGATCAGCACGCGCAGGTTGGCCAGGGTGTTGAACACCATGTGAGGCTCCAACTGGGCTTCCAGGAGTTTGAGCCGTGTTTCGGTGGCCTGGGCACGGACTTCGCTCATCTGTGCACGCAGCGTGGCGCGGTGCCCCCGGCTGTAGAAGAAATACGTGCCCACAAGCCCGGCCACCAGCGTGATGACCACCGAAATACGCAGTTGCGCCCGACCACCCGTATCCCACGAGGAAAACCCAAACCACGCGTCGGCCAGCGCCGTGCCGCCCAGGTAGCCCAGCACCATGCCGCACGCAGGCAGCACAATGCCTGGCACACCGGCGGGCCAGCCCGTCGCGGCACTGGAGGGGAACAGATGGCGCCCGAAATCGATGCAGGCCCAGGTCAGGCTGCCGATGGCCAGCGAATAGACCAGGGGGAATTCGTAGGGCCGCTCGGGCTGGACGGCATATTGAAGGGCCGCGATGGCCAGGCAGAAGGCCAGGGTCTGCAGCAGATGCCGCAGCTTGTCGATCCAGTCGATCCTTTGGGCTTGGGCCGCTTTGGTCGCGGTGTCAGTGTCCATCGTGTTGGCGCTGCAACCGCTCGCGCTCCTTTTGCACCATGCGCTCGCGCAGGCTGCTGCCCGTGCCCAGCACAAACACCGAGATACCGTGCAGCGCCAGCCCCAAACCCCAGCCCAGCAGCGGGAAGATCGACCAGGGCCGGCTGCCGAACCCATGGCGCGACAGGGCGAAGAGCCCCAGATTCACCAGGGTGAACACCAGCGCGTTCAGGTACCAGCCGAGCTTGGCGCCGGCACGCCTGCGGGCCAGCTGTTCGATCGTTTCGGGGGTGAGGGGTGTGGGCATGGGGAATTTTAGGCAAGGGCGGGTGTTCGGTCTTGGCGCACCGGGTGCAAAGCCCCCCTTCATTGCGCGCGCTGCTGCAAGGGCTGCAGGTGCGCGGCAAAGAAGGCCACGATGCGTGCATCCACCTGTGGCAAGGTGCCGCGGTCAAAACCGGGCGGGTCGCCCAGCAGTTCGCGCTCCACGTCATTGAGCAGGCGCAGTGGGGGCATCGGTGAGAGCATGGCGCCGTGGCTCGCGTTTGGCAGGTGGGCGATGAGCGTGCAGCGGTCCTGGCAGGCGGCCAGCACGGCGCTGCTGTGAAAGCGCGGCACCTGGTTGGTGTCTTTTCCGGCGGTGACCAGGCCCAAGGGAATGCGCGGGACGGCCAGGCTGGCCATGTCAAAGTCGGCGGCAAAGGGCACGCTGGCCACGGCCGCCTGCACGCGCGGGTCCTGGTAGGCGTACAGGGTGTCGTCGCCAAAGCGGTAACGTATGACAGCCAGCGCCACGGCCTTCTTCAGTCCATCGAGCAGGTTGCCGCGCAACCGGGTGGTGAAGCCGACGCAGGAAGAGAAGTCCTCTGCGATGTGGGCTTCGCAATGCTGCGCAAAGCGTGCGGGGGACCAGCGGCCCCCGGCGAACACCAGCGCCGTATGGCCGCCGGCCGAGCCGCCGAAAATGCCCACCTTGTCCAGGGCCAGAAGGGGCGCCAGCCGGGCATCCCGTGCCACGGTATCCACCGCGCGGGAGACCTCGGCGGGGCGCCGTTTCCAGCTCTCGGGGCCGGGGCTGGACGGGTCTTTGTAGTTGTCGCCCGCATGTTCGGGCAGCGCCACCACGAATCCGGCCGTGACCAGCGCGCGGGCCAGATCGGTGTGCACCCAGGGGCTGCCGCCGGAGCCATGTGAGATGACAACCAGCCGGCCATTGCCTTGCACGGGGGTGCCTTGCCAGGCCAGTTGCAGCGAGAAGGGGCCGCGCTGAACGGCTTCGTCTGCTTCGCTGGCTGGGTAGAACACGGTGACCGGGCCGCCGCCTTGCGCGCCGGGCAGTTCCATCAAACCCACGCCCGCGTGGCCTGCGATGGTGGCCAAGGCCAGGCAACATGCCGTCAGTAGCTGCTTCATGGCGGTGTCTCTCCGGGGTTGGCGCACTCAGGATCGGCGGTCTTGCGCAATGATGCGATTGCGCTCCGCCTGCACCATGCGCGCGTGCAGATCGCTGCCGCTGGCCAGTAGAAACACGGACACACCATGCACCAGCAGGCCCAGGCCCCAGCCGAGCGCCGGGAACACCGCCCAGTGGCGGCCGCTGCTCGCCGACAGTGTGACCAGCAGCAGATTGACCAGGAGGTACACCGAGGCGTGCGCGTACCAGCCCATTTTGGCCCTGGCGCGGCGCTGCGCCAAGCGTTCGAGTGCTTCGGCGCTCAGGGGGGATGTGGTGCGGGCCATGGTGTGGTCTTTCAGGCGATGGCGATGGTTTGTGCGGGGGTGCCGGTTCTTGCCAGGCGCAGCAGCCGCCCGGCGCGCGCGGCAAACACGCCGTTGAAAGCCCCATACAGCATGGCAACCTGGAAGGCAAAGTGGTTGTCGTGTACCAGTGGCGGCTGCAAGGCCAGCTCCACGCCCACCCCATATTTCACCAAGAATATCCCCACGATGAGCAGCAGGGGCCAGGCGCTGCCCGGCAGATGAAAGCGCTGGCGCGTGGCGTCGTAGCGTGCGCCCGCGGGTGGCGTGCGCTGCAGCCACAGCGAGACCGCCGCCACGGCGCAGGTGGTGGCCAGCCAGGCCGCCAGAATGCCGGCGATCTGCGATGCGCCGCCAAAGGCCGAAGCCATGCCCCAGGCCGAGAACACCGCCATGGCCATTGGCATCAATAGCACCCGGCGCAGGCCGGCGCTGCGCGCAAAGAGCTGGCTGGCGCCCAGCCAGATCAGGGCGGCAAGCAGCATCCACACCCAGGTGGGGGTGTGCTGGACGATGGCGAGCAGCATGCGGGGCTGCTGGGTGGCGAGGGTCAGAAGCATGGCAAACCTTTCGAATGGGAGGAGAGAAGGCCTGTACTCTCGCCGCCACGGCTTTGCCCGGCCACACGATTGCGACAGAATGCAAAATTCGCGCCGCCAAGTGCCTTATCGGTGCGTGAAATGCGCTGCTCTTGTGGGTGTTCCCCCGGTTCCGGCAGCGTACGTGCCTGTGCAAAAGCTGATAAGCTGGTTTCAACAAACGGTTACATCGCTCTAACGAATTCATTCGGGAAGGGCTGTCTTGATGCCACGTGCCGCCGCTTGCAGACGGCTCACCGACTTGGACGCTGCCTTCGTCTTCGCATGACAACCGACTGCCCACCGCCGCCCCATTCCTCCAGCTCACTTGCCTTGGGGCTACCGGACAGCGCCATCCTGGAGGTGATCACGCACGGCACCGGCGCAACAGTGGCGCTGATCAATCGCGAGTTGCAGGTGGTCTATTGCAACGACGAATACGCACGCTGGTTTGAAACCACGAGCGATCAGATTGTGGGCAAGACCCTCATCGATCTCTATGGCGCTGCAGACAGCCTGCGCTTCATGCCATTTGTCGAACGGGTGTTGGCCGGTGAGCGCATGGAATACCAGCGCCTGCTGCGCAACCCCTATGGCGCGGAGGATTGGCGCACCATCTGCCTGACACCGGCGCGCAATGCCAGCGGCGAGATTGCCGGTTTCATCACCTCGGCGCTTGATGTGCACGAACTGCAGGTGACCATGAGCGCCCTGCGGGCAGCGAACCAGCGCCTCTCCTCGCACATGGACAACAGCCCGTTGGCGGTGCTGGAGATGGACCAGGAGTTGCGCCTGTTGCATTGCTCGGAACGAGCCGTTCAGCTCATGGGCTGGGAGCAGGTGGAGACGCTTGAGGGGCGCTATTTGCCGGATTTGCTTCAGTCGGCGGATGAGCGCCTGAACCAGGCACTGCAGCGTCTGCAACAAGGGCACGAAGGGCAAAACCGTGCAGAAACCTGTTTTGTGCGCCAAGGCGGCACCGAAATCCACGCCGAGTGGTTCAACTCGGCGCTGACGGACGCGCATGGCAGTGTCACGTCCATCATGGCGCTGGTACAGGATGTGTCGGACCGGGTGCAGATCGCGCGCCAACAGCAGTATGTGGCGAACCACGATGCGCTTACGGGTTTGTACAACCGCGCTGCGTTTCATGAGCAGCTCGGCATTTCGCTGGCACTTGCCAAACGCGGTGGCAGCAGTGTGGCACTGCTGTTCATTGACCTCGATGGTTTCAAGCGCGTCAATGATGAGCAGGGTCACCAGGCGGGCGACGAAGTCTTGCGCATCGTCGCACAGCGGCTGATGGGTGCGGTGCGCGAGGGCGATACCGTGGCGCGTCTGGGGGGAGATGAGTTCCTGGTCATGCTCGACAGCGACCTCACGCTCCACGAACCCCATGTCATAGGGCACCGCATCATCGAGGCCCTGAACCAGCCCATGGTGGTGGACGGGCACAGCCTATGCGTGGGAGCCAGCATTGGCGTGGCGGTGCACCCGCCCATGGCGGGCGAGATCGACGTGCTGATGGGGGCAGCCGACCAGGCGATGTATGCCGCCAAGCGCGAAGGCAAAGGACGCCTGCGCTACGCCGACGTGCCTGCCTGAGCGTTGCCCCCTTGGTCGCCCGGCAGGGCAATGCTTTGTTCGAAGCAAAAGAAATTGCCTGGGTCGTACGCTGCCTTGGCGCGCTGCAGGGTCGGGTAGGCAGGCCCCCAATAGGCCTGGCTGAAATCCTGCAGACGGCTGTCGGGGTAGTTCTGGTACGCGTGGCCGTTGAGAAACGGGCGTACCAGTTGCATGAAACGATCAAGCCAAGTCTCCATCTGTACGCGCTCTTGCGGGTTGCGCCAGAACACGTCGACCACCAGATCGGCATCCACGCTCCGGTGGATGAAGGCGCTGCTCTCCACCGGGTAGCGGTTGATCGCACCGCCGTACGGCTCCAGGTAGGCAAGGGACCATGGGTTGGGTGAGGTGGCAAAGAAGTCGACGATGCTCTGCCACTGCGCCTGCGTGAGCGGCTGGCTGATGTAGCCGCAGGCCTTGGTCTCGCAAATGCCCTCGGGCAGGGCTTCTGGCAGCGTGTAGGGGTGGTCTTCGAGCCAGACGTTCATGTCCGGATAGGTTGAAGCGCGCCGCGATAAATGTGGCGTCTGAAGCGAGATAAATGGGGCGATCATCATTTTCTCAGGAAGAAAGAGAATTGTGTATGACGCACGCGCAGCGTCGTGACGGCAGGATAGAGGCATCGCAACCACGGGAGTTACTCATGCCTCGTCAAACCAAGACCGCCTATGAAATTTGGGAAGCCATCCATCAGGTGCTCTATAAAGATCGGTCGCTGGACGGACAGTTGGCTGAAATACCGTACATCACGGTCGTTGGGCTGCCTCCCGGCCAGCCGGCCGGCAGCGCCAACTGGGATCTCAGCGCCTGCTCCAGTCCACCAGCCATCGCGGCAGCCATCCAGCGCGCCAAGGCTGCTCTGCAGAAAGACCTAGATCTGGCATTGCCACACCTGGGGTCATCCGCCCACAACTGATAAGCCAGATAGCCGCCAGAGTCAGAACAACCCTGCCGGCTCGGCCTGGCGGTCCCAGCTGTAGATCACCAGCTCGCCACGCTCTACTCTGTTCGCACCGCCACCCACCGTGTAGTCCAGCCTCAGCGACTCCATCTCAAAGCCCTTGAAGCACCCTCTGATCGCCGGGTGGTCGTTGATGCTGATGATGGCCTTGCCCTTGATGCCGCGCATCTTGGCCGCCATGAGCTCGTATTGCTCCCAGGCGAAGGGCACACCGTAGCCCTCGGTCTCCCAATACGGAGGGTCCAGGTAGAACAAGGTGTGCGGGCGGTCATAGCGGTCGATACATGCCGCCCAGTCGAGCTGCTCGATGTACGTTCCGCCAGCCAGCCGCAGGTGCGCGGCAGAGAGCGTTTCCTCGATCCTGAGCAAGTTGATCGCCGGGGCCGTGGTCGCGGTGCCAAACGTCTGCCCAGCCACCTTGCCGCCAAAGCTCTGTTGCTGCAGGTAAAAGAACCGAGCTGCTCGCTGCACGTCGGTCAGCGTCTCGGGCCGCGTGTCTTGCAGCCACTTGAACACCTGCCGGCTGGTCAGCGCCCATTTGAACTGCCGCACGAACTCTTCAAGGTGGTGCGTGACCACCCGATACAGGTTGATCAGGTCACCGTTGACGTCATTGAGCACCTCGACGTTCGCGGGGTGGCGCGCGAAGAACACCGCAGCGCCGCCCGCGAAGACCTCGCAGTAGCAATCGTGCGCAGGGAACCGGCTTAGCAGCAGGTCGACGAGCCGGCGCTTTCCGCCGATCCAGGGAACTATGGGGGATGCCATTTTGCAAGCCTCTTTCTTCTCATGAAAAACTGGTAGGCTCGACGCGCTCTCGCGAGAGTGGCGGGTCTTCGCCTGGCTTGCAGGTCAATTCTGCAGGGTGGGGGCTTGGCAGGGTGTTAGCGCACCCTGCCAGGTCGCCCGTCTTTTTGTCTATCTCCTCGCGCGCTCGGGCACGTGGCCGCCGGGCAGAGCGATCCACACCGTCACGCCCGGCAGCACATTGATGCACCAGCGGCGGTTATGGGGCGACCAGTGGGCGCCGATCCAAAGAGCCCCAGGGTTGAGAAGAATCCCGGCCCGCATCACGCCTCCCCGCTCACATACGTCAGCGTCGGGGCCGGCCCCTCGACCACTCCACCACGAACAAACACCCGCTGCCCAACCGTGGCCGCGCCGCGCGCGCGCAGCGTGCCGCCGCCGGGCAGCGTGATCGTGGCCACGCCGCCAGAGACGGCCGCCACCGTGCCTGTCAGGAGGGGCGCCGGCGGGTTGAGATCTTCGAATTCGCGCCAGGGGTTAGTCAGCATGGGTTTCGATCGCAATGGTTTGCCGCAGCTTGGGGCGGTTCAGGTCGATGGACGTGCGGCGCACGATGCCCATCACTGTTCGATCTCCGACGTAGCGCACGAACTGGCCGGGCACCACCAGGCCCGTCTCAGGCAGTATTTGCATGCTTAGCGTGACGTGCTCTTGTGCGCCGGTGTCCGATATCTCGGCAATCCCTCGGGCGCGGTGGGCGTCGGCGTGCGTGATCAAGGCGTGATTGACCGGCGGCGCCAGAACGGCGCCATCGGTGCCCGTGCGCTTGAACGGGCCGTACACCCCAACGCTCTCGCCACCCACATAGACACCGTTGTAGGCCGGCTTGTCCACGAATTTGGTACCCACCACTTCAGCGGCCCCACGGGGAATTTCGAAGTCCGGCGTGACGCTGTCCCACTCCCACGGCGGCACAGGGTAACGCGGCAGCACGCGCAGCACAGCGTCTGTGGGGTGGGGCTGCACGTAGCCGCCTGCAGCGGCAGCGATGTCGTTGATCGCATCGATATAGCGGCCCTGCAGCGCCCAGGCGCCGGCGGGAACCAGCCAGTCTGCAATGCCCCAGTCAAGCGACCACCCGATGCCAACGCCATTGATCGTCAGGGCATCGGCTGCCAGTTGCTGCGCGGTGCGGTCTACGGCGTTGCCAAAGGACAGGATAGGCGCGCGCGAGTCACCCAGGATGCTGGATTTTCCCTGGCCTGAGACAGCCCAGCGCTTTTGCGGCAGAAACCGCTCATCGAGCTCGACGCTCTCAAGACGCAAGCGCAGCGGAACGCCATTGATGACCGCTTCCAATTCGGCCGTATCGCCCGCGCTGTCGCGCCCGAGCAGGCCCTCGACATCGTGGTGCAGCGAGGCTGACCAGGACCAAGTCCAACTGCCAAAGTCGAGCGAGGCATTGAACGCATGGGCGCGCAGTTGGGCGCCCGTGTCTACGCGGTGCAGGGTGATGGTGTTGATCACGATGGAGACCCTTCTGATAGGCACGATGACGGTGCCCGGCTGTGGGCCGCCGCCATGGCGCTCGCACACAAACACCAGTCGCGCAGGCAGGCCCGCCGCGTAGTCACCTGCAAACACCAGTCGCGCGGGCAGCGCCGGGGTATAGCAAGGCCCCTGCTGCGGCGGGCTGGGGCGCTGCCATTGCCCAGGGCGCGGCGTCCATGCCTCTTGAAACCGCACGCCCCACGTGTGTTGCCGACGCACGGCAATGCCCATGCCGCTTTTGATTGCCACAGGCCACTCGGCAGCCATTTGGAACTGCGCGCCGACACGGGCCTGCCGGTTACGGTAGGTCTCTTGGAACTGCGCACGTACCGGCGCTGGTGGCAGCCTGCTCGCTTGCTGGAACCCATCTCGCGCACCGATGCGCAGGCGCACAGCCTCTTGAAAGGCGCTGCGAATCGGCGCAGCAGGCCGGCGCAAAGCCTCATCAAACCCGGCGCGCACGGCGTGCTGGCGGCGGTCGGTGTCGTGCCAACGGCCGAGCAGCGCGGCGGCGATGCGGCCGGCGTCCTGCCACTGGTCACGGGCGCCCATGGGCAAAGGCTTGGATTGCTGCCAACGGCTGCGCGTGCCTTGCTGCAATGGCGCCGCGTCTTGCCAGTGCGCATGCGCGCCGCCCACGGTGGGACGGCTGACGTTGATGTCGTAGGCCACAGCGATGCGCAGCCGCAGGCCGGTGATGCGGCCAGCGCCGCACAGGCTGACACCCGAGCGCATGCCAATACGCAGCCGCAGGCCGGTGACGGTGCCGCTCCCCGCGAGCGTGACATCGGGGATGCTTGGCGCGGCATCGTCGTCGCCGAAGACCAGGCGCACCGCGCCGGGCGTTGTGACCGGTGGGTTTGCAAAAACAAGGTGAGTGGCGGCCACACGTTGCGCCCTCGGTCAGTCAAGCACCACGGCGCCCAGCAGCACCAGGCCGCCAGCGTAGAGGCTGGGCGAATCGTCGCCGGGGGCGGTGGCGCCGCCTGTCACCGTGAAGTCGCCCGCGTGGTCCGCATCGGTCACGGTGCCAGCAGCCACCAGCTTGCCTTCGCCCGACACCCACTGCGCTGCGCGTGGCGTGCCGCTGACATCGACCAGAGCGCCGCCCGGCGCCGCCACATTGAGCGTGAGCGCACCGGCCGAGATGGTGCCGCACGGCTTGGCAAGCACCATCGTTGCCATGGGGGCCACCCCCGGCGCGGCGCCAGTAGCAGCACCCGCGTCGGTGTATAGGTAGATGCGCGATGCGACCGTCCCCAAGTCGGCAAACGCCAGCGTTGCAGCGAGCTGCGCCAAGGCGAGGTCTGGGCCGACTGTCATCATGGCTGCACCTCTGGGGTCAGGTTGTCGGCCACCACCGCCCGGTAATCGTGCGTGGGGTGGTAGGTCAGCACGGTGTAAATCTCAAGGCTGGGCAGCCCCGAGAAGCTGTAGTACCCGGTTGTGGGGTGGCTAAACACCTCGCGCACTACTTTTCCGTCACGCTCCCGCACCAGGCGCACACGGCAGCTAAGCGGCGCGTTAGGGGTGCCCTTGACTTCGGTGAATCCATCCACTACGCCGTTTGGCGCTCCCGCCGCACCGGCTTGGTAATCCCCGTAGGAAACCAGGTCGGGCGTAGGTTTTGACGCTCCATAGGGGCCGGTGTACGCGCCGCCCCGTGCTACCGAGACGCTCGGCAGCAAGGTCGTGTAGGTGCTCAAGCTCGCCATGGTTTAGCGCCAAGGGCCATCTACATCGACGAACGACACCCCAGTAGAGGCACTCAATGCTGTCGTGGAGCCCCCAGTAGTCGGCCTTAGTGCGATGCAGGTGCGCCCACCTACGACAACGGTGTCGAACAAGTTGAAGTAGGTGTGTGTGCCGGATTGCGGGCATACCAAAAGCCCGGGTACATCGGCGCGCGGCGGGGTGCCACTTATCGCCTCCATCAGAAACACCCGGCCAAGGATAAGGCCCCCATCAATGACTGAAGGGAACACCCCCATAGCGGCCTCTTGCCCGCTCACGGATGTGCTGCCCACGTACGGGCCACGGCGGCCCAACAGACACGACCCGATGCCTGCATACGACCTGGCGAAAGCCATCAACTGCACGGTGTTGTATTCCAAAACCCCAGTGCTGACATCTGTCTGCGATGCCGCTGTGCTAAAGGCAAGGAAGCACGCATACGGGTCGCCGGCGGGGTTTTTCACGATCGGGTCACCAAACCCCCGCGTCGCGCAATTCTGGTACGTTGCGCCACGCCAGTAGCCCGGCGCAATGCTGTCTATGATGAACAGCCCATCGCTGGCAATGAACCACGCGTTTGGGGTGCTGTCCGCAGTGTCGCTTTTTTGCCAGTAGCCTCCGCCGCTCATCTGGGCCGACGTGGGGAATGCGCCGTAGCCCGTGTCCACGTCGGTCATGGTCTCGTACCCGACGACACGTGGCGTTGTTGTGCTCGTGTCGTCCACCCGCAGCAGCATCTTGCTGCTGCGAGCATCCAGGCTGCGAAACACGGCCACGTTGGTCTTGCTGTAGACCTTCTCCCAGCCGGCCGGCGCGATCTTGAAAGTGATGGTGCCCGCTGCCGTGCCGTCAGCCAGGGCGGTGGCGAACTTCACCGTGGTGGCGTCTGCAAACGTTACCTTCTGTTCGCCGTTGAGGTCCGTCATAGCGCCCGTCACACCCGCCACCAGAATGACCGAGCGCGCCCAGGCAGCACTTGCGCCGCCCGCGAAGGTGAGCGTGGCGATGCCTCCAGAAACCACGAGCGACGTGGCAGATTTGAGGCCGTAGCCGGTGCACAGGCAGGCTTCAAGCTGAGCGATGCGGCTGCCAGCCACGCCGTTGACCACAGGGGCGCCGGGCATGTCGCTGCGGTAGTGTTTAACTGAGGTGTCTACAGGGGATGCCATGGGTCAATTCCTTTGCTTTTTTGGGTCGTTCGTTGGTGGCTCAGGGCGCGCTTGGTGGGCGGTCCACGTCGCCGCGCCCGAGCAGCTCAAACGTATAGTCGGTGCCCGCTGCCGGCCCCATTTGCACGGTGCGAATGCAGGCAAAGGGGTAGATGGCCCCGGCGAAGTGTGCGAACAGCACGTTGCCAGCGGCCCAGCCGGTGCCCCAGCCGAGGGCGCGCAGCGTGAAGTACGGAACGCCGCTGATCGGGTTGATCGGGGCAAAGTCGGCATTGATGTTGCCGGTGCCGATAAACCCCATGTGCTCGCCAATGCACTCGAACGTCGTGCTGTTGGTAAAGCGCAGGGCAAAGCGCTCGGTGAGCGCGCCGGCGTTGGTCAGCTCTACCGGGGCGAGCGCGTCGTTGTACGTGGCCGGCGCGGGGTTGCCGACGATTGAATCTGCCCAGGTGATGCCGTCCCATGTGCCCTGGTCCCAAAACGCCGAGACGCGGGCGCGCAGCGTTTGCGCCGCAATAGCACTGCTGACCACACTGCCCGCCGGGAAGTCGTGCGTGAGCTGGCCCACCGTGGCCACGGCGCCTTGGATCTGCACGTCGCGCAGCCGCTCCAACTGCTCGATGTGGTGCTCGACATAGACGGGCTGCGCCCAGCCCGTGACGTCCACCGCGGTGACGGTGCCCGCATCCAGATCTGCGGTGTAGCCCGTGTTGATGGTGGCGCCGTCGCTGCCCACCAGGCGCACACGTGAGAGCCGGGTGCGGGCACAGTTGACGGTCTGCCCATTGCTGAGCGTGGCGGGCGTAGTGCTTGCCGTGTGGCTGATGACGATGTAGCTTCCCACGCGGTAGATGGGCACGCGGCCGTCTTGCGGCAAGCGCACCGGGTCAAGCCCCAGGATGTCGGCGTCAATCGGCAGGTAAAAGTAGCTGACCGAGTTGTACCGAAAGCTGGTCGGGTCCACAGGCCACGGGCGCCAGATTTTGCCGGCCTGCACGGCGCCAACATCGGCGGCGTCGTACCACCACTCGGCCTTCTGCGCGGCAGTGAGGTCCGCGTCAAGCACGTAGTCGCCGGACTGCAACTCCCCAACGCCAGTCTGGTAGTCGAGCTTGCCGCGCATGTGGGGGCCGGTGAAGTTGCCGTCCAGGTCACCCGTGGCGGTGATGGCGTTGCCCTGCGTGTCGAGCATGGTCATCACAAAGCCGCTGGGCTTGATGGGGGCCGCCTGGGTGCGAAAAAAGATGCTGGCGGTCTGCCAGGCGATGCGGCGCGTCCACAGGCTTTGCAGGGCGAAGGCGCCGGCGCCGACCACGTAGTCTGTCATGCGGGCAAGCCCGGTGCTGTAGTCCAGTGTGCCGCTGGCTACGCCCGAATCGGTAGTGGTGCGCCCCCGGTAAATAACGCCCTCGAAGTCGCTGTAGGTTTGGCCCATCCAGGTGAACTGCACGCTGCCAGGCACGATCGCGTCAGAGGTGTAAGGGCACAAATCGAACGTGATTGCTGGTGGCGTGAACGTCATCGTCTTGGACTGCGGCACGGCCGGCGCCACGCGGTAGCGGGCGACGATGCTGGTGCCCGCGAACATCTCTTCGCCAACGCTGGCGGTGCCGTACTGGCCGCCCTTCATGGCGCTGCTGCCGCCGCTGCCACCGCCGTCGGCAATGGCGGTCTCGAAGGCCGACGCGTTTTCGTGATCTGCCTTGTAGCTGCTGGTGCTGCGGTCGAACTGCACCACCTTTAGGCTGATCGCCTTGGCGGCGTAGTTGACCGTGCCAAGGGTGCCTGGGAAGTTTCCGGCGCCGTCGTCGGTGGCGGTGTGCACCACCACCACTTTGTTGTCGCTGGTGGTGCCAGACTCTTGCGTGAGCGTAGCGGTGTTGCTGCCGCTTTTGGTGACCGAAAACGGGCGGTCTACGTATTGGATTGCCATGGTCTGCTATGCCTTCGTTTAATGTCCGGGCGTCGAACGAGGCCAGTTAACACCCGTGCCCGTGCCCGAGCCTGCGCCCGTGCCCTGGCCGGGGTCGTAGTACTCGGGCACCGACTTGATGACGTAGGCGACATCGGCGGCCTTGGTTGCGCTGGTGGTGCTGTCTTGTGCGCCGCTGGTGTTGGACACGGTGCGCGCCGTGGCCCATGACACCGCCAGCGTGCCCGCTGCGGGCTGCTGCGCCAGGGTGAGGGCCACGAACCCGCCCGCGTCTGGCGCCGCATCGCCAGCGGCGAAGGTCTCGACGTGCACGTCGTCCACCGTGTAGGCCACATTGATGTCCGCGCCAGGGTCAGGCAGGTACGTGGGCCGCAGCAATACGGTGTTGCTGGGGTAATCGACCACGCCCGCGCCGTTGCCGGTAATGCCGCCAGAACCGTCATCGGTGGCGGTGCGCAGCACGCCGGCGCTGTACCAGGTGAACGTGATGCTGCCGGGGACGACGCCCACGTCATCAAGCTGCCAGCAATACTCAGGTGCACGAATGGCTGCGCCCTGGCCGCTGCGGTCATCGAAGCCCGCCCGCTCGCCGAAGCTGATGATGATGCTGCTGCCAACGTCAGGCAGCGCCGGCAATGTGATGGCACCGCTGCCGGTGGTGTAAATAAGCTGCCCCGCCGCGCTGCCGGTGAACGCCCCTGCGCCGTCATCCGACGCCGTGTACCAGTTGCCCAGCACCATAAACGAGATCACGACAGTGCCTGGCGCGGGCAGAGGCTTGAGCATGAACACGTAGTTCAGGCCCCGGTTTTCCTGCCCGATCTTAATGCGCTGGGTGTGCGGCGTGACGCCGACCTCGATATGTCGCGGCGAGTCTGCCAGCACGATGCTGCGCTGCGCGCCCGGCTTTTGGTCGAGCGCCGACACTTCGGTGCGCGCGCTGGGCACGAGCTGCGTGTACACACTGTCCGTCAGCAGCACGCTATCGCCCAAGGCGGCGGCTGCGGTCAAGGTGGATGCGCCGAAGAACTCAGCCGCGTCGGCCACGGTAGTGTCGCGCACCACGGTTTTGGTGCCGTTGCGCACGTAGCCCCGATCGGGCGGGCTGCCGGCAAAGTCGCTGCGCAGCGCGTCGGTCAGATCACACGCAACAACGTCGGCAAGCAAACCGTCCGTGATCTTGTCGCCCAGCAATTTGCGCAGCGACTCGATGCGCTTGGTCAACGCGTCGATATCGGCCTGGTTCTTGGCCTCGGTCATCAGCTTCTGCAGGCCCTGGCTGAGCGCTGCGGTGGCGTCCACGCCTTGCGCCTTCAGGTTGCCGAATTCCTTGACCAATACGCCTACGGCCTCGTCTGACTTCTTGAATCCGTCGGTCAGCTTGGATGACACCTGCAGCGCATCGATCCCCAGCGCGCTCATGGCCTCCCTGGCACTGTTGATGCCGGGCAGCGCCTTGTCCATGGCGTCCCTCAGGTCCAGCGCCTTCTGTTTGGCCTGGTCCAGCAGGCCATCGGCGATCTTGTCGCCAAGCTGCGTGCGCAGGCGGTTGATGCGCTCGTTCACTGCGTCGAGCTCGGCCTGGTTCTTCGCGCCGTCGATCATGTTCGAGAGCGCCTGGCCCACCACAGCCGCCGTGTCCACGCCAGCCTTCTCCAGGTCGGGCAGGGCCGCGATGAGGAGCAGGAGCTGGTCGTTGGCGTCCTTGAAAGCCGCGCCGACCTTGTTGCTGGCACCCACCGTATCCACGCCCAGGCTCTTGGCGGCCTGCTGGGCGATCAGCACCAGGCCGGCCTCAAGCGTCTTGCCTGCAACCTTGGCCTCGTTCATCGCCAGGATGAACTCCACGCGGAACTTGGTCAGCTCGGCGCCACTGAGCTTGCCCAGGGCGCCCGGCAGCTCCTCGCGCAGCATCTTCTCCAGATCCACGCCACGGGCCTTGGCCGCCTGCAGGTTGGCAACGATGTCCGCCAGCGCTGCGGCCGGCACCGCCGTATTGATGGTCTTTGCCAGCGCCGACAAGGCACTGCGGGCATCTTCCGATGCCTTGGTAACGGCACCTACACCCCCAGACGCCTGCAAAGCACCCGCGGCGACAGCGTTGCCCGCAGCACTGCCTGCGCCGCCGAGCTTGCCCAGGCTGTCGGCACCGGCATTGGCGGCGCCCGCGACCTTGGTGGGAGCGGTCTCCGCATCCTTCCACATTGCGGCGATCGAGTCGCGGGTCTGCTGGTTACGCTTTTCGAAACGGTCGAACGCCTGAGACACCGTGTCGCTGGTGAAAACGGCCGTTGCTGCCTCCTTGACAAGCTGCAGGCTGCTGATCGTCGCCTCAAAATACCCAACCAATCCAACACCGAGCTTGCGCGCCAGCTCGCTGTTCTCGTAGAGCATGGTGCCGATCTGGTAGCCGATCTCTAACCCTGTCACAGCCACCGCAATGCTGATGACCTTAGGGACCTTCGAGAGCTCCAGCGACAGCAGCGATGCTGCCTTGCCAGTCGCCAGCATCTCGGCAGAAAAGGCGCGTAGCGCTGCTACGCCTTGCACAGCCAACGCAGCGGTGAGCACCGCCCCTGCACGCGTGGCCACACCTGCCAAGGTATCGAGGTTTTCTGCCAGCGCATTGATGCCCTTGGCCACCACCGAACTCTGCTGGGCGCCGCCGGTCAGGCTGCCAATGAACAGCGTCCACTGCGTGTTGAGGTTTTCCAGGGCGCGGCCGGTGGTCAGCGGCAGCGTGGCAAATTCCTTGTTGATCGCGGCGGCCTGCCCTTTGAGCGCGCCCACCACCTTGGCCGCCGTCAGCTCGCCCTGTTCGGCCAAGGCGCGCAGAGCGCCGACAGGCACATTCAAGCCATCGGCCAGGGCCTTCGACAACCCATATGGCTTTGCCGACCTGTCCATGTGTTTCTGGGCCGATACCTTCATGCGCGGCGGGCTCAAGTTCTGGGTAACGTTCACCGAGAAGTACGGCACGCCCTGGCTGGTGGGCAAACAGCCGCGCGGCACGCCAGGGCCGGAGGTGGACAAGCTGCTGGACAAGCTCGAATCCATGATTCAGGACGCAGTGGCGGCCATCCCCGACGATTCGAGCATCGACATCCTGGAGGCGGGCGACAAGGGCGCCAGCGCCGACCTGTACGAGCGGCTGCTGATGTACTGCCGCTCGGAGATCAACATTGCCCTGCTGGGGCAAAACCAGAGCAGCGAGGCGAGCAGCACCCACGCCAGTGCCACGGCGGGGCTGGAGGTGGCAGACACCATCCGCGACGGCGATGCGCGCCTGGTCAGCGCCACCATCAACCAGCTGCTGCGCTGGATGACGGACCTGCACGATGGCGAGCAGACCCCTGCGCCCACGTTCGAGTTGTTTGAGGAAGAAGACGTCAACACCCGGCAGGCTGACCGCGACGAAACCCTTAGCAAGGCCGGGGTGAAGTTCACGCCGGTGTACTGGAAGCGGGTCTATGACTTGCAGGATGGCGACATTGACGAGGCGCCAGTGGTGCCCGCTGTCCCTGCGGGCACCGCGACTGCGGCGGCCACGGTGGCCACCGTGGCCACGCCACCGGTGGCATTCGCCGAGGGCACACCTGCCACCAACGACGCCGCCCACACGCTGGGCGCGGGAGCTGCCCCGGTGGTGGCCGATTGGGTGCGCGAGCTGCGCGCCCTGGTGGACGCCCACACTGACCCGCAGGCGCTGCAAGACGCCTTGCTGCAGGCCTACAGCGACCTGCCCACCGCCGACCTCACCGAGTTGATGGCGCTGGCCTTCGAGCTGGCGCACCTGCAGGGCCGCGACCAGGCCGCGCTGGGGACGGGCCGTGGCTGATATCGGGGAGGCCGCCCGTTCCACGGTGGACGGCGCACGCCAGCAGTTCCAGGAGCAGATCGACTTCCTGCGCCGCAAGCTCAACCTGCCCAGCGAGACCTGGCGCGACATCCAGCGCGCCGCGCACGACCGCGCCTTCATGGTGGCAGGCGCAGCCAAAGCTGACCTGCTTGTCGATTTGCGCAAGGCGGTGGACCAGGCCGTGCAGGGCGGCTCGATCGGTGAGTTTCGCAAGAGCTTTGCCGACATCGTCGCCAAGCATGGATGGACCGGCTGGACCGGCGAGGGCAGCAAGGCGGGCGAGGCCTGGCGCACGCGGGTGATTTATCAGACCAACCTGATGACGTCGTATGCAGGGGGGCGCCGCGCGCAATTGCTCGACCCCGACCTGCTCAAACGCCGTCCGTTCTGGCGTTACGTGCACAACGACAGCGTGGCGCACCCCCGGCCCGAGCACAAGCGCTGGGGCGACATGCGGCTGACGCTGCGCAACGACCACCCGTTCTGGAAAACCCATTTCCCGCCCAATGGCTGGGGCTGCAAGTGCCGCGTGGTGCCGGTGGCCGCGTCTGGCGACGGCGACGCCACCGATCCGCCCGAGGGCTGGAATGCCTTGGACCCACAAACGGGCGCACCCATAGGCATTGATGAGGGCTGGGACTACGCGCCAGGCGCACGGGTCGACGATGAGCTGCGGACGTTCGTGCAGGACAAGCTGATCGACTACCCGCCGGCGATCAGCAAGGCACTCTCTGCGGATGTCAACGGGAAAATCACCGCAGACGACTTCGTTCCCGATTTTGTGCGTGCCGTGCTCGGCGACCCGACTCGCACTGACAACTTGTGGCTAGGGTTTGTGGAGCAACCTGAGGTGATTGCGGCCCTGGCGGACGTAAACGTCCAAGGCTACACCGTGCTGATGCCCGCGCAGAGCGTGCGCCATACGGTGAGGTCGCACCAGTTCGATGGCGCTGGGCAGCGCGCACCAACGCCTGAGGACTTCGCCAAAGTCGAGGACGTGCTGAATGCGGCCGATGCCATAAGGCTGAGCAATGAACGGGGCAAGAACGGCGAGCCCCGTGTAGTTGCTTCCAAGGCCTTCGGAGATGAGGTCTTTTCCGTGGTGTTCGAGCTGCGCACGGGCAAGAGAAACCGGGCGGCCTCGATGTATTCGATGTGGATCAAGGCCCGGAAATGAGAAAGCCCCACACCCCTTGGCCCATCAACGTCCGGGACGGGTCCGGGCTGATCGCCCGGTGGCCAATGCTGTGCGAGGCAGTTGCAATTTTATGCGGGAGTGGCGCATGCCGCAAATCATTGAGCTGACCAACCGCAACGGCCTGGACTACCTGCAGGGCCTGCTCGAACGCGCCAAGGACATGCGGCCGGTGCTGCTGGAGATCGGCGAGGACATGGCCGAATCTGCCAAGCAGCGGTTTTCTACGACCACGGCCCCGGATGGCACGGCCTGGGCGCCCAACACTGCCGTGACGCTGGCCCGCTACAGCGCCATGTTCGCGCGCAAAAAGAGCGGCGAGCTGACCAAGAGCAGCGCAGCCAAGCTGGCCGGCAAGAAGCCCGGCACCGGCGAGACGCGAGCCCTGGGCACCACGATCAATTACCAGGTGCAGAGCGCCGATGAGGTGGGCATTGGGAGCCCGATGGTCTACGCGGGCACCTTCCACTACGGCGCCAAGTCGGGCGAGTTCGGTTTCGGCCTATACGCCACCCGCAACGGCAGCTTCCCCCTTCCCTGGGGCGATATCCCGGCGCGGCCGTTCCTGGGAGCGTCGGAGGATGACAAGGCCAACATCGTGCGGCTGGTGCAGAGCTATTTGTTGGAGGAGTGACCCTATGAGCAATCCGTGCCTGATTTTGGAAGTATCTGGCGCTGACCAGTGGGAGCCCTTTCGCGGCTGCCGCCGAATTGACCCAGCCATTCGTCCCACCGTGCTCCACCCCTCGCGGGAATGGGCCGAAGCCGAAGCGCTGCGCCTGACCAAAGCCCACCCCGGCAGGCTTTTTGCGGTGTTTGAGGCGGCGACAGCAGGCCATGCGGTCAAGGTTCCCTCCCACATCACGCTAGGCGGCAAGGTCGTGGCTGAGCAATGGATGCCTGGTCTGGTGCAGATCGGTGAAGAGGACATCCCGTTCTAGAATCAGTTCGCGCGGCCAGGGCCGGAAAGGGCCAGTCGAGAGACGCAACCCCCGGCGTTACCCCGGGGCCGATGTTCCTGGTCGCGCACCCGTCGTGAAAAGGCGCCACAACGGGCGCCGATTTTTCTTGTGTCCCATGTTTTCGCGTTGGGAAAGAGATTTGCAGGATCACCGGCCCACATCACTCCTGTTCTTCCCGTTTCTTCCCATTTATCGCGCCGCCCACTCTTCCTTTATCTCACTCCCGTTCAATAGGTGCCCGTCTTGCTGACCAGCAGCTGCGCGCCGGGGATGGCGAGCAACGGGGCGATGGCCTGCATGCCCGCCTCGGCCGTCCCGCAGAACATGCCCTGCGCCATGTACACCGGCTGTCCATTCAGAATGCCCAGGTTCATCATGTAGCCCAGTGCCTCCGGGGCGCCCGTGCGCATGTACTGCTTTTGCAGCAATTCCAGCACCCGCGCGGCGCAAGCCGCGTCCCAGCCGATGGACCAGGCCCAGACCTGATCGAGCGGCAGCATGCGGTAGGTCACTTGCAGCAGCACGCCGAAGTTGCCCCCGGTGCCGCCGCGCATCGCCCAATACAGCAAAGGGTTCTCAGCAGCGCTCGCCGTGACGATGCGGCCGTCGGCCAGCGCCACGCGCATGGATTCGACCAGGTCGCTCTGGATGCCAAAGGCGCGTGAGGTGTAGCCGTAGCCGCCGCCCTGCACAAAGCCGCCGACGCACACGCTGCCGCAGGCGCCAGTGGGTACATGCCAGCCGGTGTGGTTCATGGCGGCGTTGAAATGGTCGAAATCGGTTCCGGGCAGCACATACACGCGCTGGGCCGGGCGGTCGAGCACTACGCCGCGCATTTCGCTCAGGTCCACCACCATGCCGTCGTTCACCGAGTAGCCTGCTGTGCTGTGGCCGCCGCAGCGCACCGCCACCCACAGCTTGAAGCGCTGGGCGGCAGCCAGACATTCGAGCACATCGTTCTCACAGACGCAGTACACGATGAGCTGCGGGAAGGACTGGAAAGCGGGGTTGGATTCCTGCCGGGCCTCGTTGTAGTCCGGGCTCGAAGGCACGACCACGCGCCCCGCAAGTGTGGCTTCCAGTTGTGCCATTGCTTCCCACGGCAACGCGGGGGAGGCTGCCTGGCGAGCCGCCATGGTGTGAAAATGCGCCACCCGGGTGTCTTTGGCGAGGCGGGCGGGGCTTTTGCGATGGGCCATGGGAATCTGCTCCAGAGAGAAAACCCCTCATGTGTAGCGCAACCTGCATCATTTGCGCAAGCGAATCAGAAGCGTTCTGTGCACAGCCAGTGCCGCTTGGCGCTTGGCGGGGCGGGATAATCCACCGCTTTCAGCACGCCCCGAGGGGCCAAAGGACGCACGCGTGGACACTGTTTTGCTGCTCAAGGCGGCCATCATGGGGGTGGTCGAGGGCCTGACCGAATTTCTGCCCATTTCTTCCACGGGTCACCTCATCCTGGCAGGCGCGCTGCTGGGCTTTGATGACGACAAGGCCAAGGTGTTCGACATTGCCATTCAGACCGGCGCGATCTTCGCCGTCATCCTGGTGTACTGGCAAAAGATCCGCGAAACCGTGGTCGCATTGCCCAGCTCGCGGCAGGCGCAGCGCTTTGCCCTCAACGTGTTCGTTGGCTTCCTGCCTGCGGTCGTGCTCGGCCTGGCGTTTGGCAAGGTGATCAAGGAGCATCTGTTCACGCCGATGGTCGTGGCCAGCACCTTCATCCTGGGTGGTTTCATCATCCTGTGGGCCGAGCGGCGCGCGCCCGCAGCCACACGGGTGGCCACGGTGGACGATATGTCGCCGCTCGACGCCTTCAAGGTCGGGCTGGCGCAGTGCCTGGCGCTGGTGCCGGGCACCAGCCGCAGCGGCGCCACCATCATTGGCGGCATGCTCATGGGACTCTCGCGCAAGGCGGCCACCGATTACTCGTTCTTTCTTGCCATGCCCACCTTGATTGGCGCGGGCGTCTACAGCCTGTACAAAGAGCGTGCGCTACTGTCTGTGGGCGATGTGCCCCTGTTTGTGGTCGGGCTGGTATTTTCTTTCGTCAGCGCCTGGATCTGTGTGCGCTGGCTGCTGCGCTACATCAGCAGCCACAGCTTCGTGCCCTTTGCCTGGTACCGCATCGCCTTTGGGTGTGTGGTAATGGCCACTTCTTTGGCTGGATGGGTGCGCTGGGACGCGGCATGATGCAGGCCATGCGCCCATTCCTCTTTCGCCATGCCACAGCACTCGCCTTCGCCGCGACGCTTCCGTTTCCTTTCGCCGCATGGGCTGCGCCGGCCGATGAGGCCCAGGCATCGCCCGCCGCAAAAGACCAGGGCTATACCTGGGCGTTGGGGCTGGCGGCGTCCAATGGACCCGACTACGCAGGGAGCAGCAAGCGCGGCAATAGCCTGCGCCCGGTCATCGGCGTGGACATTGGGCGCTACACCCTCAGCAGCGGTGGCGGCGGCTCGCTGCTCGATTTCGACTTGGAGCCGCGCTTCACTGGCCTGAGCGCGCGGTTGTTCGATGCCGAGCGTTTTCATCTGAGTGCAGGCTTGCGCATCGGCGGTGGCCGTACCCCTGACGCCGATTCGCCGCTCTATGGCCTGCCCGATGTGCGCCGCACGCTGCTGGCGCGCCTGTCGGCAGCCTGGATGCTGACGCCAGAGTTCAGTCTGCGCAGCTCGCTTAACCAGGACTTGCTGGGTCGCAGGGGTGGAACCACGGTGCAGACGACGCTGCAGTATGGGTGGCAGGTGACGCCGCGCACCGAAATTGGCCTGGCCGCCGGTTTCACCCTGGCCGATGCGATTTACCTGCGCAGCTACTTTGGCGTACCCGCCGACGTGGCCTTGGTGCGTACGCCGTTCCCTGCCTATTCGCCCGGCGCAGGCGTGATGAGCACCGACTTGGGGCTAGAAGTCAAGAGCGCGATTACCGACCGGTGGATCGTGTTTGGCGGCGTGCGCCTGAGCCAACTGCGCAGCGATGCACGCAACAGCCCGATCGTGGTCAAGCCGAACAACTATGGGGTGACGGTGGGACTTGCCTACCGCTGCTGTCATTAGAACGTGTTCACGTTCTTAGCGGACCGATCCTGCAGCCACGCTCTCCAGATTGAGCAGCGCCGCTTCCACCGCAGCCGCCGTGATGAGCGGCTGCTCCATGGGAAAGAGGTGCGTGCCGTCCAGCATCGAGATGCGCCCCTCGGTCACGCGCGCCGTCAGCGCCATGCCTACCTGCTGCATTTCGACCGAGGCAAGGCCACCAACGAAGGCCGCCGGGCAGCGCAGCGGGTGCTTGCGCAAGAGCGCAACCAGGTTGTGCGGCAGTGTGTTGTAGATGGCGGTCTCCACGTCCCGGTCGAAGCGCAGTGCGCGCTGGCCGTCTTCGTCCTGCAGCCCGTGGGCGATGTAGTCGGCGAGCACCTGCGGGTGCCAGCGGGCAAATGCCTTCTTGCGGGCGAAGTGCTGCAGCGCTTCCTCATCGCTGGCCCAGTGCTTGCGGCGGCGGCTGCTGACCCGGCCGGGCGAGACCGTTCCCACCATCTGCGTGCGCTTGGCGACGTTGACCGCGTTGGCGCGCCAGCCGCTGATGAGGGGTGAGTCGAGCATCAGCACCGCGCGCGCGAGCTGCGGGTGCAGGGCGGCGGTCATCGCGCTGACGATCCCGCCAAGCGAATGCCCGACCAGAAACACCGGCCCACCGTGCTTGGCCACCGCATCGGCCGCGAAATCGGCCAACTGCTGCACCAGGTGCGGCCAGTTGCTGGTAACGGGGTAGCGCGGGTCGTGGCCAAAGCGGTCGATGGCGCTCAGCGTGAAGCCGCGTTCGCGCAGATGCTGAAAAAGCAGGCTGTAGGTGCCGCCTGGGAAGCTGTTGCCGTGCGAGAAAACGATAGGGGTCATGAGAGGAGGCGCGTTGCGTGGGCGAGCGGTGCGGTGTGCCATGAGAGCGTGAGGGGCGCAAGTGTAGTGGCGCGGTACTTGCGGGTGATGCCTCTATCATGAAGCGGTGTCTGCTCGTTTTCTGGGGTTCACCATGCCTGATGTGAATGCATGCGCACTGCGCGACCGTAGGCCGTACGGCATCCACCACCGCTGGCGCGCAGTCGTCTGCGGCGCAGCGCTCACCGCACTGGTGGCCGCCTGTGGCGGTGGCCACGATGATGGGCCCGTGGCCGTGCAGCCGCCGATCCCGGCCAACCCGGCGGGCCGGGGTGAGCTCAAGACCAGCAGCCCCTTGGGCAGTATTGCCCCGGCTGCAATCGCCGACGCGCTCGCCCTGGACAAGACGCAGGTGCAGGGTGTCGTGCCACGCTATGCCGTGGCCTCCTGGCGGCTGGAATACACGACGCTGGACGCCGACGGCCACGAGGTGCGTGCCTCCGGCCTCATCAGCGTGCCGCAAAAACCTGCCGGCAGCGCCAGCCCGGTGCTCAGCTACCAGCACGGCACCATTTTTCATGACGCCGAGGCACCCAGCAACCATGCCGCGCCGAACGAAGTGGCGGTGGTGCTGGCCTCTCTCGGCTACGTGGTGGTGGCGCCCGACTATGTGGGTTTTGGCGTCTCGCGCGGCACGCCGCACCCCTATTTGCTGGCGGCGCCCACGGCAGCGGCGGTCAACGACTTTCTCACGGCGGCGACGTACTGGCGTGCCGTCAACGGGGTGCAGGACAACGGCCAGCTCTTTCTCACCGGCTATTCGGAGGGCGGCTACGCCACCATGGCCGCGCACCGCGACCTGCAGGCCAGCGGCTCGCCGCAGCTGGCCCAGTTGCGCATGGCCGTGGCGGGCGCCGGGCCCTACGACGTGCAGACCACGCTCGATAGCCTGATTGCTGTGGTGAGCGCCAAGCAGCCGCTTCTGGGCGCGCTGATCAATCCCGGTTTTCTGCGCTACCTGGGCAGCAGCGTGCAAAGTCAGGTGCGCCGCGCCGTGCTGAGCCAGCTGATCCCGGACGATGCCGACGTGGCCTACGACACGCGCTTCCTCGACCGCTTTTTTGCCGACGATACACGTGCCATTGCGCAGAACAGCAGCGTCTACGACTGGCGACCGCAGGTGCCGGTGGCGCTGTTCCATGGCCGGGACGACCAGACCGTGCCCTACGCCAGCTCAGTCAACACCCTGCAAGCCATGCAGAGAAGGGGCGCGGGCGATCTGGTTTCGCTGACCGATTGCCAAGCCACTCCGGCCGGCCACATTCCGTGCGTGCCACCGTTTGTGGAATTCATGCTGGGGCGCGTTGGGGCTGTGGCGCAGGGCCTGTAGTTTCAGGTGCTTGCTGCCCGCAAGGCGGCGTCCACCGTCTTTTGTGCCTCGGCCAGAATCTGCGCCAAGTGCTGGGCCCCGCGAAAGCTCTCGCCGTAGATTTTGTAAATATCTTCGGTGCCCGAGGGCCGCGCGGCATACCAGCCGCTGGGCGCGCTCACCTTGATGCCGCCGATGGCGGCGCCGTTGCCGGGGGCCTGGGTGCACACGGAGGTGATGGCTTCTCCTGCAAGCGTTTTGGTGGTGATCTGATCGGCCGAAAGGGCGGCCAGTGTGCGCTTTTGCTGCGCGTTTGCCGGTGCTTCCACGCGGTCTGCGAAAGGCTCACCCAAGTCCGCCGTCAAGGCCGCGTACAAGCGGCCAGGGTCGGTGCCGGTGACGGCGGTGATCTCGGCGGCCAACAGGGCGGCGGCAATGCCGTCCTTGTCCGTCGTCCACGCCGTCCCGTCACAGCGCAAAAAGGCCGCGCCGGCGCTCTCTTCGCCGGCAAACCCGAGGCGGCCGTCCAGCAAACCCTGCGAGAACCACTTGAAGCCCACGGGCACGTCGAAGACCGTGCGCTTGAGCCTGGCGGCCACGCGCTCGATGAGCGCGGTGGTCACCACCGTCTTGCCCACGGCCGCATGTGCCCCCCATTGCGGCCGGTGGCGAAAGAGGTAGTCGACCACTACGGAGAGGTAATGGTTGGGCGCCAGCAAGCCCGCGCCGGGCGTGACGATGCCGTGCCGGTCGTGGTCGGTGTCGCAGGCAAAGGCAACGTCGAAACGGTCTTTGGCGGCAATGAGCCTTTGCATGGCGAAACGCGACGATGGGTCCATGCGGATCTGCCCGTCCCAGTCCAGCGTCATGAAAGCAAACCGTGGGTCCACCACCTCGCTCAACACGGTCAGATCGAGCCGCCAGCGCTCGGCAATCGCCGGCCAGTAATGCACGCCGGCACCGCCCAGCGGGTCCACCCCCAGGCGAAGCCCCGAGCCGCGAAGGGCCTCCATATCGATAGCGTGGCCGAGGTCGTCCACGTAGTGGCGCAAAAAGTCATGGCGGTGCGTGGTGCTGGCTCGCAGCGCCTGTGCAAGCGGCATGCGGCGCACGCCTTGCAGGCCTTGCTCCAGATAGCGGTTCGCAGCCGCGCCGATGGCCTGCGTGATGTCCGAGCCGGCCGGGCCGCCGTGCGGCGGGTTGTACTTGAAGCCCCCGTCCCTTGGCGGGTTGTGCGAGGGGGTGACGACGATGCCGTCCGCCTGCGTGGTGCTGGTGCCGGAGTTGGAGTTGTGACTGCGGTTGTGCACAAGGATCGCGTGTGAAACGGCCGGGGTCGGGGTGAACTCACCGCCCGGCGCCAGCATCACCTCCACGCCATTGGCGGCTAGCACTTCGAGCGCACTGTCGCAGGCGGGCTTGGAGAGCGCATGGGTGTCGATGCCCAGAAACAGCGGCCCGGCAATGCCCTGCGTGCGGCGGTGGTCGCAAATGGCCTGGGTGATGGCCAGAACATGCCATTCGTTGAACGACACGTCGAATGCCGAACCACGGTGGCCCGAGGTGCCAAACGCCACGCGCTGTGCAGCCACGCTGGGGTCGGGGCGCTCGGAAAAATAGGCCGCCAGCAGCTGGTCCACGTCGATCAGCACGGACGTCGGTGCGCTCTGGCCGGCAAAAGGGCTTTGGTGCGGTTTCATGGCTCAGGCCTTCGCTTGGTGGCGGCGCAGTTGCTCTTGCGCAGCGCGCACCACGTGGGCGGCGTCGAAACCAAAATGGGCCAGTACGTCCTTGCCGGGTGCCGACGTGCCAAACGAGTGCATGGCCAAAATGGCGCCATGGCGGCCCACATAGCGCTCCCAGCCCAGGCCGGAGCCGGCTTCTACCGAGACGCGCGCCTGCACCGCGTCGGGCAGTACGCGCTCCTGGTAGGCCGCGTCCTGGCGATCGAACAACTCCCACGACGGCATGCTGACCACCCTGGCGCGAACGCCATCTTTTTTAAGTTGCTCGTACGCAGCGATGCACAGCGCCACTTCGCTGCCGGTGGCCAGCAGCAGCACCTCGGGCGATCCCTCCTCGCAATCGGCCAGCACGTAGGCGCCATGGGCCACGCCTGCTGCGCTGGCGTACTGCGTGCGGTCCAGTGTGGGCAAGGCTTGGCGCGTGAGCACCAGGCTGGTGGGGCCATCGGTGCTCTGCATGGCAATCCGCCAGGCCTCCACCGTCTCGTTGGCGTCGGCCGGGCGCAGCACGCGCATGCCGGGCATCGCGCGCAGCGAGGCGAGCTGCTCGATGGGCTGGTGGGTGGGGCCGTCTTCGCCCAGCGCAATGGAGTCGTGCGTCCAGACGTAGGTGACGGGCAGGCCCATCATGGCGGCCAGGCGCATCGCGCCGCGCGCGTAGTCGGTGAAGATCAGAAAACCCGCCCCAAACGGCCGCAGCCCGGCGAGCGCCATGCCGCTCACGGCCGCGCACATGGCGTGCTCGCGGATGCCGAAATGGAAGTTGCGCCCCGCGAAATTGCGAGCGTCGGCTTTGGCGCGTTCGCTGTTGTCTGCCAGCGGCCCCGGCTCGAAGACGCCGGCAAAATCGAAGCTCAGCGCTGTTTTGGTCGAGGGCGCCAGGTCGGCCGCGCCGCCCAGCACCCAGGGCACCTGCCTGGCGATGGCGTTTTGCACCTTGCCCGCCGCGTCGCGGGTGGAGACGCCCTTGGCACTGGCTTCAAAGCGGGGCAATGGCGCGTCCCAGCCTTCGGGCAACGTGCCCGCCTGTATGTGGGCCAGCTGCTGTGCCAGGTCTGGGTACTGCACCTGGTACCTTTGATAGAGCGCGGTCCAGGCCGCGTGCGCCTTCTTTCCCCTTTCGCCGAAGTGCGCCTTGAAGTGCTGGGGCACTTCGCTGGGCACCAGAAACTTGGCGTCCGGGTCCCAGCCATAGAACTCCTTGGTCAGTCGCACTTCGTCGTCACCAAGGGCTTCGCCGTGGGCTTCCTTGGCGTCCTGCTTGTGCGGCGCGCCGTAGCCGATGTGGCTTTGCACGACGATGAGCGTCGGCAGGCTCGGCTGCCGGGCAAAGGTCTGGAGATGGGCGGCCAGCTGCTCAATGGCGTTGGCATCCGCCACGTGCAGCACGCGCCAGCCATAGGCCTCGAAGCGCGCACCCACATCTTCCGTGAACGTGATGCCCGTGGCGCCTTCGATGGTGATGCGGTTGCTGTCGTAGATCCAGCACAGGTTGGCGAGCTGCAGATGGCCGGCCAGCGAAGCCGCTTCGGCGCTGATGCCTTCCATCATGTCGCCGTCGCTTGCCAGGGCGTACACCTTGTGGTCGAACAGCGTGAAACCGGGGCGGTTGTAGGTCGCGGCCAGCCAGGCCTCTGCAATCGACATGCCGACCGACGTGGCCACGCCCTGACCCAGCGGGCCAGTGGTGGTCTCGACCCCAGTCGTCCAGCCATGCTCGGGGTGGCCGGTGCAGCGGCTGCCGAGCTGCCGAAAGCTTTTGATTTCGTCCATGGTGACGGGCTTGCCCATGTGTTGCGCATCGCCGCTCCCGTCAGGCCGTACGTCACCCAGGTACAGCAGGCCGTAGAGCAGGGCGCAGGCGTGGCCCGGCGAGAGCACGAAGCGGTCGCGGTTGGGCCAGGCCGGCGCATGCGGGTCGTAGTTCAGGAAGCGCTGCCACAGGCAGTAGGCGGTGGGCGCCGCGCCCATGGGCGTGCCGGGGTGGCCGGATTCGGCCTTTTGCACCATGTCGATGGCCAGGGTGCGCAGCGTGTTGATGCACAACTGGTCCAGCTCCGTGGCGGGGGCCGTGGTGACCATGGTGTCGCGTTCAGTCATCAAATCTCCTTGCGCAGTTGGCGGTAGCGGCGCATCAGCGCGTTGGTGGAGCTGTCGTGCGCCAGTTGCGGCGCATCAAAGGCGGCCAGCTCTTTTGCCGTGGTGCCCGCCAGCACCTTGCCCAGTTCCACGCCCCACTGGTCGAACGGGTCGATGTTCCAGACCACGCCCTGCGTGAACACGCTGTGCTCGTACAGCGCTACCAGCGCACCGAGCGAGTGCGGGCTCAAGCGCTCGGCCAGCAAGCTGCTGCTGGGGCGGTTGCCTTCGAAGGTGCGGTGCGGCGCAACGCCAGTGTCTGCGCCTTCGCCGAGCACCTGCTGCAAGGTCTTGCCGAAGGCCAGCGCCTCGGTCTGCGCGAAGAAGTTCGCCATCAGCAGGTTGTGCTGGCTGTCGCTGCCGCTGGCGTCTGGCTCCAGCGGGTTGAGCGTCTGGCAAAAGCCGATGAAGTCGCAGGGAACGGTCGATGTGCCCTGGTGCAGCAGTTGGTAAAACGAGTGCTGGCCGTTGGTGCCCGGCTCGCCCCACACGATGGAAGCTGTGGCGTAGTTCACCCGTGCACCGGCCAGCGTCATATGCTTGCCGTTGCTCTCCATCGTGAGCTGCTGCAGGTAGGCCGGGAAACGGCTCAGGTACTGCGCATAAGGCAGCACGGCCTGTGTTTGCGCCCCCAAGAAATTGGTGTTCCACACGGCGAGCAGGCCCATCAGCACCGGCAGGTTCTGCGCCAGCGGCGTGCTTTTGAAATGCTCGTCCATGGCGCGAAAACCGGCCAGCATTTCGCCGAACCGCACCGGCCCAATGGCGACCATGAGCGAGAGGCCAATGGCCGAATCCATGGAGTAGCGCCCACCCACCCAGTCCCAGAACCCGAACATGTGTTCCGGCGCAATGCCAAATTGGGCCACCCCCTCGGCGTTGGTGGACACGGCCACGAAGTGCCTGGCCACCGCTGCATCGCTGCCCAGTTGCGCCACGCACCAGGCACGCGCGGCGTGCGCGTTGGTCAACGTCTCCAGCGTGGTGAAGGTCTTGGAGCAGACGATGAACAGCGTTTCGCCCGCGTCCAGGTCGCGCGTGGCCTCGACCAGTGCTGTCGCGTCCACATTGGAGACAAAGCGGCATTGCAGATCGCGCTGGCTGTAGTGGCGCAGCGCCTCGTACGCCATCACCGGCCCCAGGTCCGAGCCGCCAATGCCGATGTTGATGACGGTGCGAATGCGCTTGCCGCTGTGGCCGCGCCACGCGCCGCTGCGCACGGCGTCGGCAAACGCTGCCATGCGGCGCAGCACGGCGTGCACCTCGGGCACGACATCGACGCCGTCCACCAGAATCTGCGTGCCCTCGGGCGCGCGCAAGGCCGTGTGCAGGGCCGCGCGGTGCTCGGTGGTGTTGATGGCATCGCCGCGAAACATGGCGGCAATGCGCTCGCTCACGCCGCACTGCTCGGCCAGCGCCAGCAGCAGGCGCAGGGTGTCGTCCGTGATGCGCTGTTTTGAGTAATCGAGGTACCAGCCGGCAGCCTCTGCGCACAGGCGCTCGCCCCGGCCGGGGTCGCTGGCGAACAGCTCGCGCAGGTGCTGCCCGCGTATCTGTTCATGGTGGGCGGTGAGGGCCTGCCACGCCGGCGAGCTTGTCAAGTTGGGCGACTTGTACGCGGACAAGGAATCGGTCATGCGGTGGGTTTCTCGGAGGAAGGCGCGGCCTTGCCGGCAAGGTTGTCCAGCAGCTTGGCCCAGGACTGCGAAAACGACTCCGCGCCTTCGCGCTGCAATTGCTCAGCCAGCGCGTCGATGTCGATGCCCGCCTCGCGGCATTGGGCAATGGTGGTGTCGCCGCCATCGCCTTGCAGGCCTGGCCGCACCCTGCCGTGGTCAGAAAACGCAAACAGCGTTTTTTCGGGCAGGGTGTTGATGGTGTCGGGCGCGGCCAGCGCCTCGACGTACAGCGTGTCGGGCGCCGCAGGGTCTTTCGTGCCGGTGCTTGCCCACAGCAGGCGCTGCACATGCGCGCCAGCGGCGGCGAGGCGGTGCCAGCGCGGCAAGGCCAGTAGTGCGCGGTAGGCGCGGTAGGTCTGCGCCGCCACCGCGATACCCAGGCGGTTGTGCAGCGCGCCCGGCAGCCGCTTGTTGGCGGCCACGTCCCAGCGGCTGACGAAGAGCGAGGCGACCGAATTCACCTTGGCGTCCAGCCCTGCGGCCACACGCCGCTCGATGCCGCGCAGATACGCCTCGGCCGCCGCCTGGTACTGCGCCGCCGAAAACAGCAGGGTGACGTTGACCGGTACGCCGGCAAAAATCGATTCTTCGATGGCCACCACGCCCTCGGGCGTGCCGGGAATCTTGATGTACAGGTTGGGCCGGTCGGCCAGCTGGTGCAGGTGCACCGCCGCCGCAACCGTGCCCTTGGCGTCGTGTGCGAGCAGCGGCGAGACCTCCAGCGACACCCAGCCGTCCACGCCGCCCGTGGCCTCGAACACCGGGCGAAACAGATCGGCGGCGCGGCGCAGGTCGGCAATGGCCAGGTCGAAGAACAGCGCTTCGCCCGCCTGGCCCTTGGCCGTGCCGCGTGCAATGGCGTCGTCGTACGCGTCCGAAGTGCCGATGGCGTGCTCGAAGATGGTCGGGTTCGAGGTCAGCCCGGTAATCGAATACTGCGTGATGTAGCGCGCCAGCGCGCCGCTGTCGAGCAGCGGGCGGGTGATGTTGTCGAGCCACAGGCTCTGGCCCAGTGCGTGGAGTTGTTGCGTCGCTTTCATGGGGTGTCCTTTGCGGGAAGGGTGGCGGCTTGCGGGTTGTGCCAGCCGCCGTGCGCTGTCATCAGCGCATCGGCGGCGGCGGGGCCCCAGCTGCCTTGTGGGTAGGGCGTGGCGGGCGTGTGCTCGGTGAGCACTGGGTCCACCACGCGCCAGGCGGCTTCAATGGCGCCTTCGCTGGCGAACAAGGCGGGGTCGCCGGCCATGGCGTCGCCCAACAAGCGCTCATAGGGGCTTTGCTCGCCGGCGTCTTCTTCGACGAGCACCAGTTCCTTTTGCTCGCCGGTAAAGGCTTTGCCGACGCGCTTGACGCGTGCCGCCAGGGCAATCACCGAATGGGGCGAGAGGCGAAAGCGCAGGTGGTTCACCTCGTCTGCGCCCGCGCCGGCATCGTCAAACAGCCGCACGGGTGGGGGTTCGAGCCGCACCAGCACTTCGCAGGCGGTGGTGGGCAGGCATTTGCCCGAGCGCAGGAACCAGGGCACGCCGGCCCAGCGCCAGGAGTCGATGGACAGGCGCAGCGCGCAGAACGTCTCCACGTCGGAGTCGCCCGCCACCTGCGCCTCATCGCGGTAGCCCTGGTACTGGCCGCGCACCAGGTCTTCGGGCCGCAAGGGCCGCATGGCGTTCAAGACCTGGAACTTCTCGGCCTCCACCGCGCTGAAGTGCTGGCCGCCCGGCGGCTCCATGGCCAGCAGGGCGACGATTTGCAGCAAGTGGTTTTGCACCACGTCGCGCAGGCAGCCGGCGCTTTCATAAAACCCGCCCCGGCCCTGCACGCCAAAATCTTCGGCCAGGGTGATCTGCACGCTTTTGACGTGCTGGCGGTTCCACAGCGGCTCCAGGAACGCGTTGGCAAAGCGGAAGTAGAGCAAATTCATGATCGCTTCCTTGCCCAGGAAGTGGTCGATGCGAAAGATGGCGTTGTCGGCAAACACTTCCCGCGCCACCTGGTTGAGTGCACGCGCCGACGCCAGGTCGCGGCCAAAGGGTTTCTCGATGACGACGCGGGCGTCCTGTGCCAGGCCCGCAGCGCCGAGGCTGCGGATCACCACCGGGAACAGCGCGGGCGGAATGGCGAGGTAGTGCGCCGGCCGCTGGGCGGTGCCCAGGGCCTTTTTCAGCGCGCCGAAGGTGGCGCTGTCCTGGTAGTTGCCGCTGACGTACTGCAACCGCGCGAGGAAGCTGTCGATCTCGCCACCCGCTGCCGCTGCGCCAGAGGCCTGCACACTCGAGCGCGCGCGCGCGCGAAATTCCTCCCGGCTCCAGGGCGACGAGGCCACGCCGATGACGGGCACGTTCAGGTCGCCCCGCAGGTGCAGTGCATAGAGGGCCGGCAAGACTTTCTTGTGCGCCAGGTCGCCCGTGGCGCCAAACACCACCAGGGCGTCGGAGCGGGCGGGTGGCTGCGTGCCGTCGTGCGCCATGTCAATCCCCGTTCGTGGGTGCGGGGCCGCTCTTTTCCACATGCCCGCCAAACTCATGCCGCATGGCCGATTGCACGCGGTTGGCAAAGTCGGCCTCGCCGCGCGAGCCAAAGCGGGCGTAGAGCGCGGCGCTGAGCACCGGCGCGGGCACGGCGGCGTCGATGGCGGCCTGCACCGTCCAGCGGCCTTCGCCGGAATCGGAGACGCGGCCGGCAAAGTTGTCGAGTTGGGGGTCGGCGGCCAACGCCTCGGCGGTCAAATCGAGCAGCCACGAGCCAATCACGCTGCCGCGCCGCCACAGCTCGGTGATTTCGGGCAGGTCCAGCGCGTACTGGTAGTGCTCGGGGTGGCGCAGCGGCGTGGTTTCGGCATCGACTTCGTGCTGGAGCTTGCCCACATTCGCGTGGTGCAGGATGTTCAGCCCCTCGGCGTAGGCGGCCATGATTCCGTATTCAATGCCGTTGTGCACCATCTTCACAAAGTGCCCCGCGCCGTGCGGGCCGCAGTGCAGCCAGCCGCGCTCTGCGGTGCCGCTGCCCGCCTTGCGGCCGGGGGTAGGGGCCAGCGCGCCGGCGCCCGGCGCGAGCGTCTCGAAAATCGGCGCCAGTTGGGCGACGGCCTCCTCCTTGCCGCCCACCATCTGGCAGTAGCCGCGCGTGAGGCCCGCCACGCCGCCGCTGGTGCCCACGTCGAGGTAGTGGATGCCCTTGGCCTCCAGCGCGGCGGCGCGGCGCAGGTCGTCGTGGTAGTACGAATTGCCGCCGTCGATGACGGTGTCACCGGGGCTGAGCAGCGGCACCAGACCGTCCAGCACGCCATCGACCACGGCGGCCGGCACCATGAGCCACACGGCGCGCGGCAGGGTGAGGGCAGCGACGAAACTTTGCAGCGTGGTGCTGCCCGTGGCGCCCAGGGCCACCAGCCGCTGGACGGCCTCGGCACTTTGGTCGTGCACCACCAAGGCGTGCCCGCCGCGCAGCAAACGGGTGCTCATGCTGGCCCCCATGCGCCCTAATCCAATCATTCCCAGTTGCATGCCATCGTCCTGTTCTTCCGCGTCGACTGGTGGTTTTCTGCGCGTTCGCGGCTGTCGTCGGCACGGGAAGGTGGGCAGGCACACGGGCAGCACCCGAGCGTTTCGCGGTCCGGGCGCAGCCACGATGCTAGACCTTGCGCCGAGGCAAGGCTGTCGGCCAAGACCGACAGTGGCGCCTCGCAGGCGCCGTGGGCGCCACGCCGGTCACTGTTCCCAGAACGCTTCGATCAGCTCACCCTGGGCATCGAGCAGCCACCATTCGATCACCACGCTGCGTGGCCCCAGCCCCAGAATGCCCAGCGCGCCGCGCGGCGCCGAGCGGCGCGGGCAGCGCCAGAGCTGGTCGCCGGGCTGCGCGATGGCGAGCACCGCCTGGCGCACGCTGGCGGGCACTTCGGGGGCGTGCACGTCCACGGGCCGGTCTTCGCCGTCGCCGCTGTTGTTGGGTGTGTCCGGGTGTGGCGGCATGGCATTCCGTTTCTCAATCAGGCGCCCGCAGCGCGGCGCTGCGCGCCAGGTTCAGCGCCAGCAGGCGGCGCAGGATTTCATCATCGGCCATATCCGCCGTGTAGTCGCGCCAGCCATAGGCCGCTGCCACCGCCGCGTCGAGCTGCGCATGCGCGGCGGCGAGCCAGGCGGGGCGCTGGTTGTAGAGCTGGGTGAGCGTGCGCTTGGCCAGCTCTTTCTCGAACCCCACCTTGGCCACGGTGCGGTCGGGGTAGGGCGATGCGGCCAGGCCCAGCGGCACCACTTCGGGCACGCGCTCTGTCCATTCGGGCGGGTTCAGCCAGGCTTCGCGCAGGGCGTTCAGGCGCTGCGCGGCCTGGGCGATGGCGGTGGCATGCTGCCGCAATACTATTGTTTCGATAGCTGGTTGCGCTTGCCCCATATGCGCTAGAGGTTGATTTGGCTCTAAATTTTCACTGCTGGTGTTTACAGGCGCGGCGCCGGGCAAATCGGCCGGAATCAGCGCGCCGCCCGCCACCGCCTCGGTGCGCTGGTGCGCGGTGTCGGCTGGCGTGAGGCCGGCGGGGAAGGGGAAGGTTTCGAAGCAGGTGGTGGGGGTGTAGCGCGGATCGTTACCGACGCCGATTGAGGAGCCTGTGCGAATTGACCAAAGTTCGTGGAAGTGGCTGTGCAGGATGCCGAAGGTGGTGTCGTCGGCGCGGGCGACCGTAATCAATGCTTGATCAGGCGATGTAGTGACGGGAAGCCAGACAAAGAAGCGGTGTTTGGAGTGCGCCACTGTGGCAATGAAGCGGGTTAAGCCTTTGAGCGCAATACGAAGTTCGACACGAGGCCTGCCAAAGCGCCACCAAAAGTTGCGCAGCGCTGCCTCTGTTTTCGCAACGCGCTCGGGCTTCACGTGCAAGGCCACGTAAGCAAAGGGCTGCTCATAAAGAGCGGCTTCGTTCTCGGACATTTCGTTTCCGAAATCAATAATCCACTGGTGTTGTGGCCCTCTGCTCAGTTCAAAGCCGTTGGTCCAGGGCTTGAGCACGTCGCTGTTAGGGCGACCATGCGGGTTGGGCAGGCGCAGCCATTCGCGTGCGAGCGGGGCATCTATCTCGAATTTGGCCTTCTTCGAGGCGCCTTGAAAGCTCGTGCCCTGGTTGCTGGACAAGGTTTGGGCGAGCCCCAGATTGAGCGAGTCGCCTGCTGTCGCGGGTGCGGTCAGGTCGGGATAGATTTGTGGAACGTCGGCGCCGTTGAGACGTGCGCCATCGCCCGCACCAAAGCAGACCAGTGAAACGCGCACGGCGGCGCCGTTGTTCACCCATGGTTCGTCACTCCAGGCCTCGAAAATCCTGCTCCCGGCGCAGATCGCGTCGAGCACCTTGCGGTTGGCGCCACCCCGGATCGAGTTCGTGGCCACCAGCCCGGCGCGCAGTAAAGCGCCTGCCGCGATCTGTCTGCGTGCTTTGTCAAACCAATAGCAGACCAGATCACAGGCGCCGGGGACGCTCGGCGAAAAAATGGCGTCCAGCGTTAGTGTGTAGGCCTCTCCCAATTCGCCGCGCTTGCGGCTGACGCCCAGAAACGGCGGGTTGCCGATGACCACGTCGGCGCGGGGCCAGGGGGCTTCGTGGGGTTTGGGCGTTGTGCCCTGTGGTCCGGGTTTGGGGTCTGAGCACGAGTTTCGCTGCGCGAAATCGTGATCCGACCCCAAAGCCTGCGCTGCGCGGGGAGCGTCCAAAGCCTGCGCTGTGTGGGTGGCGTCCAAAGCCTGCGCTGCGGGGAAATTGGGGTCAGACCCCTGGGGATCAGCGGGCCAGGCGAGCAGGGCGTCGCGGCATTCGATGTGCTCCAGGGTGTCGAGCACGGGGTTGGTCTTGAATTCGTAGCCGTGTGCCAGGCGCCATTGCAGCTCGCCGATCCACACCGTCACGCGGGCGAGTTCGGCGGCGTATTCGTTCAGCTCGATGCCGAGCACGTTGTGCGGGCCGGTGACGAGGTCGGCCTCGCGGTCCAGGCCCAGCTCGGCGGCGCGCAGGTGGCTGCGGTGCTCGATGTCTTTGAGGCACTTCAAGGCCAGGAACAAAAAGTTGCCGCTGCCACAGGCCGGGTCGAGCGCGCGGTAGTGTTTGAGGCGGTCGAGCCAGGTGATGAAAAGTTGGTGCGCGGCGCGGTAGTGCTTGTCGCCTTTTTTGGTGATTTTGGCCGCTAGCGCTTGTATGGCTTGCGCTACCAGCTCCCATTCTTGTAGCAAGGGGCGGCGAATCACCGGGTCGATCAGGCGCTCGATGGTGGCCGGGTCGGTGTAGTGCGCGCCGAGCTGGCTGCGCTTGGCCGGGTCAAGACCGCGCTCGAACAGGGTGCCGAAGATGGAGACGTCGATGGCGCTCCAGTCGAGTTCGGCGGCGCGGCGCAGTTCGGCCAGGTCGGGCGCGCTGAGCTGGGGCACGGCAATGGTCTGGAACAGGCCGCCGTTGAACCAGGGAATATCGTCCACGCCATACAGCCCGCCGCTTTGCATGGCGGCAAAGAGCTGCGAGAGGCCCTGGGTGAGCCGCTCGGGCGTGGCGCCCTTGTTGTTCAGCAGGCGCTCGAACAGGTGGCCGGGCAGCAGGCCCACGTCTTCGGCAAAAAAGCAGAACAGGCACTGCGTGAGGAAGTGGGCGACTTCGTTGGCGCGGTGCTGCTGGCTGGCTGCATGGGCGTCGGGCGCCGCATCGCTTGGCGCGGTATCGGCGGCCGCGCGCCCGCGCTGGCGCAGGCCTTCGGCCAGGGCGGCAAAGCTGCGCGCGGCGGCTTCGGTGATGTCGCGGCTGGTCTGGCGCGGCTGGAAGCTTTGGGGCGCCAGCCAGATGCGGCGCAGCAGGGCCAGGTTTTCGGGCTGGTCCATCTCGGCAATGCGCACTTCGTGCGTCTCGCTCGGGTGGCCGGTGAACTGGGTGTGGATGCGGATGGTGAGCCGGTCGGACACCACCAGAATGGGCGGGTTGGCCAGTGCCAGGCTGTAGGTGAGCAGTTGCTTGAGGGCCGCGTCCAGGTTCTTGCCCGGCGCCTTGTTCTCCCATGCGAACACGCCGCGCATGAACACGTCGGCGTAGCCGGTCTTGCCGCCGATCACCGCGCTTTTTTCCTCGAAGCGGTAGCCCTCGGCGCTGCCGGGCTTGGGCACGCCCAGCAGCTCGCACAGGTCGAGAAAGTGGCTTTGCGCGCCTTGCTCTTCGTTGAGCGCGTAGGCAGGGCCGGGAACGCCGCCGGGCGTGCCCCATTTGGCGATGAAGTCTTGGGGGGTCATGGCGGGGCGGCTTAATAACCGTGCAGGGCGTAGTCGAGCGCGTCCCAGATGGCCTGGGCATCGTGGCCGAGATTGGCCAATGGGCTGCGGAGTTCGCCAGGTTCAAAGGAACCGATGGCCAAAGTCTCCAGCACGAAAGCTTGCCCTGCCACCTCCAGCATCGGGTTCAGCACGCTGGCGTGTTGTGGGGTGTCCAGGGGGGCGAGTGGAACGGCCATGACGGCGATAGGGCGCTTGAGGAAATGGCTTTGCACTTGCACCACGTAGGGGTGGGTGGCGCGCAATTCCTCCAACGGGTGCGGGTAAACGTCAAACTGCGCCATCGGTCGCCACTGCCTGCTGCGCTTTGGCCTTGCGCCACTCGTGAATGCGGCGCGCCATGGAGCCAATGTTGGCCATGCGCTGGTTCATGGCATCAATGGCTTCCTTGTTTTCTTCTTCCCATTGGGTGCGTGCTGCATCCACTTCAGCCGGGCTGCGCGCGGCGGCGACGGCGCGGCGGGCCAGGCGCTCGGGGGTGAGCCAGCCGTCGCCTTTGACTGGTGGCGCGGTTTGGTAGCTGGCGGTTTTTTCTTCCACCGTGTGGGGGGCGGGCACTACTTTCACCGGTATGAGGGTGATGGTGCCGTCGGGCGCTTGTTGCACCTTAAACAGCTGCCCCGCATATTTTTTACCCAGCGATATTTGGCCGCTGGCGCCGACTTCTTTGAGCATGGTAGGCTCCTTGCATGTGTTCATGCCATCATGCGGCATGAAATTTCGTCGGTCAACCTCTAGTGTCCTGAGTTAGAAGTTTGTTGACGAAATAAAGAGGTCGAAATCGTCGTCAGGCAAGGCGCAAACCGCAGCGATAGCCGTAGCTATCGCGAGGATTTGCAACGCCGCATGGCGGCGATTCTCGGCATCTTTATGAAACGAACTTCTAACTCAGGACACTAGGCATGGCCGCCTTGAGCTGGTACAGCGCGTCGAGCGCCTCGCGCGGGCTGAGCTTGTCGGGGTCGAGGGCGGCCAGGGCGGCTTCCACGCGGCTGGGCGCGAGCATTTCGGGCGCGGGTGGTGGGGCGAACAGGTCCACTTGCAGCTTGCCTTCGCCGGCCCGCGCCTCCAGGGCTTCGAGCGCGTGGCGCGCATGGTTGAGCACGGCGGCGGGCATGCCGGCCAGTTTGGCCACCTGAATGCCGTAGCTGCGGCTGGCCGGGCCAGGAGCAATTTCGTGCAGGAAGACGATGTCGCTGCCGGATTCGGCCGCGCTCACATGCATGTTGACCGCGTGGCGCGCTTTGGCGGGCAGTTCGGTCAGCTCGAAGTAGTGCGTGGCAAACAGGGTGAAGGCGCGGGTCTTGTCGTGCAGTTGGGTGGCGATGCTGCCGGCCAGCGCCAGGCCGTCAAAGGTACTGGTGCCGCGGCCGATTTCGTCCATCAGCACCAGGCTGTGCGGCGTGGCGGCGTGCAGGATTTGCGCGGCCTCCAGCATCTCCAGCATGAAGGTCGATTGCGCGTTGGCCAAATCATCCGCCGCGCCAATGCGGGTGTGGATGGCGTCGATGGGGCCGAGCCGGCAACTGGCGGCCGGCACGTGGCTGCCGATGCTGGCCAGCAGCACGATCAGCGCCACCTGGCGCATGTAGGTTGATTTGCCGCCCATGTTCGGGCCGGTGATGACCTGCATGCGCGTGTTGGTGTTGAGCCGCGTGCTGTTGGCGATGAAGGCGCCGCTCGACGTTTCCGCCAGGCGCGCTTCCACCACCGGGTGGCGGCCGGCTTCGATCTCGATGCAGGGCTCGCCCACAAACTGCGGCGCGCACCAGTTCAGCGTGAGCGAGCGCTCGGCCAGGCAGCACAGCACGTCGAGCGTGGCCAGCGCCTCGGCCAGGCGGGTGAGCGCCGACACGTGGGGCTGGAGCTGCACCAGCACCTGGTCGTAGAGCCATTTCTCACGCGCCAGCGCCCGCTCGGAGGCCGACAGTGCCTTGTCTTCAAACGCCTTGAGTTCGGGGGTGATGAAGCGCTCGGCGTTCTTTAAAGTCTGGCGGCGGCGGTAATCCTCGGGCACCTTGCCGAGCTGGCTGCTGGTGACTTCAATATAGAAGCCGTGCACCTTGTTGAACTGCACGCGCAGGTTGGTGATGCCGCTGCGTTCGCGCTCGCGCGTTTCCAGGTCGAGCAGGAAGGCGTCGCAGTTGGTCTGGATGGCGCGCAGCTCATCGAGCTCGGCGTCGAAGCCGCTGGCGATGACACCGCCGTCGCGCACCAACGCGGCGGGCTCTGGGGCAATGGCGCGCGCCAGCAGGGCGGTGCAGTCACTGGGCGGCGTCAGCGCAGAAAAAATATAGGTCAAATAGGGATCTAACGCATACCCTGCTTGCGCTAGCAGCTCTGTTTTTTGTAGCGTCTGGCCCAGCGCCAGCAATTCGCGCGGGCGCACCTGGCCGAGGGCTACGCGGGCGGTGATGCGCTCCACATCGCACACGCCCTTGAGCGCGGCGCGCAGGCGCGTCCAGCTGCCGTCGTTGCGCAGCGCGCTGGTGGCCGAGAGGCGTGCACGGGCCGGGGCGCGGTCGCGCTCGGGCTCCAGCAGCCAGCGGCGTAGCAGGCGGCTGCCCATGCCGGTCATGCAGGTGTCGAGCAAGGAGAACAGCGTGGGCGCATCGTCGCCGCGCAGCGTTTTGACCAATTCGAGGTTGCGCCGGGTGCTGGCGGGCAGGTCGATCAGCTCGCTGCCCCGCTGCACGCGCAGGCTGTGGATGTGCGTCAGCGGCCGGCCCTGGGTGTGCTCGGCGTAGTGCAGGAGCGCGGCGGCCGCGGCGTGGGCCTCGTGCAGCCCGTTCGCGCCAAAGGCCTGCAGCGTCGCCACTTGCAGGTGTGCGAGCAGGGTGCGCTCGCCCAGCGCGGCGTCGAACTGCCAGTCCGGGCGCGGCGCCAGCGGGCAGCCAAAAACGCCTTGCTGGCGCAGGGTGTTGAGGTGGTGCTCAAAGCGCTCGGTGGCGCCGGCGCTGTAGATCAGCTCGCTGGGCGCAATGCGGGCCAGCCAGGCGGGCAGTTCGTCCAATGCGCACTCGGCCAGCAGCACGCAGCCCTGCGTCACGCTCAGCCACGCCAGGCCGCAGCGTGCCCGCTTGCCGGCGTGCACGGCAAGCAGGGTGGACTCCTGCTTGTCGGACAGCAGCTCGGTGTCGGTCAGCGTGCCGGGCGTCACCACGCGCACCACCTTGCGCTCCACCGGCCCCTTGGCCGTGGCCACGTCGCCCACCTGCTCGGCAATGGCGACCGATTCGCCCATGCGGATGAGGCGTGCCAGGTAGTTCTCCAGCGCGTGAAACGGCACGCCCGCCATCACCACGGGCCGGCCGGCCGACTGGCCGCGCTGGGTGAGCGTGATGTCGAGCAGGCGGGCGGCTTTTTCGGCATCGGCATAGAAAACCTCGTAGAAGTCGCCCATGCGGTAGAGCAGCAGCGTGCCGGGGTACCCGGCCTTGAGGGCGAGGTACTGCTGCATCATCGGGGTGTGAGGAATGGGCGCCTCTTCTTGCGATGTCAATTTGAAAGTCCGTCTAAAATCAATAAGTTACGATATTTCAATGGACGCCATGCGTGCGGCATGGGCCTACCATCGCCACCATTCGCGCAGGGTTGGCGCAAATGGGCGCCGGCCCATTACTTTGTTGCAAGCCGGACTCCGTCAACATCAAGTACCCCCTCGCTTTGCATCCGCCTCAGCGTTCTGTAAAGCGCTTCGTGAGACAGTCCAAGCTCGGCTGCCCACGACTTGCGGGATTGGTGGAGAGTCAAAATGCCGTCGGCGCCTTCGGATTCAATGTAATGGCTGATGCGGTCGGCCGCGCTGTTGAGGCTCAGGCGTTCGCACTGCGCCCGAAGTTTTCGGATCTCCTTGGTCAACTGCGATTGCCAAGCGCTGCGAAATATGGGGTCCTCTTCCAAGGCGGCGCGAAACGCGGCGACGGGAAGCGTCAGGATGGTCGTGGGCTCGGTCGTGATTGCATCGCAGTGGTAAGAGCGGGCTTCAAGACTCGCCTCGGCAAGGAAGCCGCCCCGCGAGCGCTGCAATATCACCTCGCTGCCGTTGCGGGCCAATCGAATCAAACGTGCCTCCCCTGAGACCACCAAATAGACGCAACGGACGGGATCGCCAATGCGAAAGAGTGGCACGCGTGCCTGTGCATCAAGGCGTTTGGCTTGTTGGCGCAGACCGATCGGGATCAAGCCTGCGGCAGGCTGGGCCTCAATGAGGGAAGGCCAGTCCAGCGGTTCGATGGCGGATTGCATATGATTTGAATCATAACCCTATGGGGCTGTGGAACCATAGGATGGGGCAGCGTCACTATCAGAGAAACACCATGCTCAAAACCCTCGCCGTTTCATGTGCCATGGCCACTCTTGCATCGGGGGCGCAAGCCCAAACGATGGATTCCATGGCCATGGACCATTCCAACATGGGCCATGCCGCCCATATGAAGAGGATGGAACAAGCTCAGCGCCAGGCTGCTGTCGCCGAGCGCGGCAAGGATGTGATGCCATTCAGCCTTGCGGCGACCACGCACGTCTTCCGCAAGACCGCCGAGGGCGGTGTGCAACAGGTGGTGGCCAAGAAAGCCACCGATGCGGCGCAAGTCCACTTGGCGCGTGGCCATCTGCTAGAGATTCGCGAGCAGTTTTTGAAGGGGGATTTTTCAGGGCCATCGCACATTCACGGCCAGGACATGCCCGGTCTCGCCGAGCTCAGAGAGGCCAAGGCAGGCCAGATCGCGATCGACTACCAAGACATCAAGGGCGGCGGCCAGTTGACTTACAGGACGGCGGATGCCTCCCTGGTGGCGGCCCTGCACCAATGGTTTGACGCACAGCTTGCCGACCACGGCAAGGACGCCATGGAAGGTCACGCCAACCACGGCGATATGAAGTAGCGCTCTTGGCTGCTTCAGATTGCCAGCGCTACGTCGTTTTCAAAACGCTGGTGTGCCGCACTTGGGGTTGGATAGATGGTGATTTCGATCATGCCGATTGGGCCTCTGAACGCTCATACCACCCCTTGCTGTTGTTGACGATGCTCACCACCAGCAACATGGCGGGCACTTCGATCAACACGCCCACCACGGTCGCCAGCGCTGCCCCGGAGTTGAAGCCGAAAAGACTGATCGCGGCGGCCACCGCCAACTCGAAAAAGTTGGAGGCACCGATCAAAGCGGATGGGCAGGCAATGTTGTGCTTTTCTCCTGCCACGCGATTGAGCCAATAGGCCAGCGCGGAATTGAAAAACACCTGAATCAGGATCGGCACCGCCAGAAGGCCAATCACGAGAGGCTGCTTTAGGATCGCCTCGCCCTGGAAGGCGAACAGCAGCACCAGCGTGGCGAGCAGGGCGGTGATCGACCAAGGGCCGATTTTGGCCATCGTGGCGTCGAATGCCGATTGCCCCTTGGACAGCAGAAATTTGCGCAGCAGCTGCGCCAGGATCACCGGAATCACGATGTAGAGAACGACCGAGGTCAACAGGGTGTCCCATGGCACCGTGATGGCGGACAGGCCCAACAGAAACGCCACCAGCGGCGCGAAGGCGATCACCATGATGCTGTCGTTGAGCGCGACTTGCGAGAGCGTGAACAGGGGATCGCCGCCAGTGAGTCGGCTCCACACGAAAACCATGGCTGTGCACGGCGCGGCAGCCAGCAAAATCAGTCCGGCAATGTAGCTGTCGAGCTGGTCAGGCGGCAAAAGTGGAGCGAACCAGTGGCGGATGAACAGCCAGCCGAGAAACGCCATCGAGAACGGCTTGACCAGCCAGTTTACAAACAGCGTTACGCCAATGCCCTTGACGTGCTTGCGCACTTCGCCCAGAGCGGAGAAGTCCACCTTGACCAGCATCGGGATGATCATTACCCAGATCAGCAGGCCCACTGGCAGGTTGACCTTCGCGATCTCCATGCGGCCGATCGCTTGAAACAGGTTGGGCAGGAATTGCCCCAGCGCGATGCCAGCGACGATGCATAGGAACACCCATACGGTCAGATACCGCTCGAACACGCTCATGGGTGCGCCGGCCGCCCGTTTTGCTGCTGTTTCGCATTGGACGCTCATGTCATTCCGGGAGTGAGCCCAGCGTCGCCTGCCACGACCAACGCGCGGAAGACTCGCAGGCGCACTTCTTGGGCAAGGGCAGCAAGGGGTTTGACAACGTCGATTTCTTCCATTGAGCAACTATACAACGATAATTGAAATATTGCAGAGTGCTTTGATTGGACTTCGACTGGAATATCGAAAGCCGGCCTGCCAACAGTCAACGCCAAGCTTTAAAAGCTGTGCTGCACCATGGGCGTGTGAGCCGCAAAGGCCGGTGGTGCAGTGCACTTGGGGGCGTCGGTTAAGGTGGTAGGGGCGCGCTCCGTGCGGGTGGGCGCCATCCGTCAGAAGATCTGTTGCCCATGACTCTGTTTCCCATGGCGAAGTCGCTTGTGCGTGCGGTGGGGTCCGTGCCATAAGCCGTCTGGTACACAAGGCAAGGGTTTCATGATGGTTACTTTTTGTAATACCATGCTGCGACAGGCTTGGCTCCGGCTATTGCTGATCGGGGTATAGCATGGCCTGCTAATCACGCGGAAGGGTTTTGTGTGACCGTGAACCCGTCATTGCACCTATCCGACTCGGCGGCGCTTGCTGCTCATACGGCGTGGCCGGCTGCGCTGGCGAGCGTGCCCGCCATGCTCGATGCCGTGCCGGTGGCGCTCCTCCATTTTCAAATGGAAGGCGCTGAGTTGCGCTTGCAGTTTGCCAATGCTGCGGCACACCGCCTGCATGGCCTGCGGGCCGTGCGCACGCCTGCGGCGTCGGCTGCCAAGGTGTTTGTGTTGCTCGTGGGCACGCACTTGCTTGAGCAGTTGCATGCTGTGGCGCACTCGGGGGTACCGCTCGATTGCCAGCATGTGCTGCGTGACCAGGGGCAGTTGCGTCTGGCCTGGAAGATTCATGCAGAGTGCACACAGAAAAACCATGTTCTGGTGACGGTGCAGGACATCGCTGAATCCGAGGCCTTGGCGGGCAGTCTGCTGCACGCCCAAAGCACGCTGGCCGAAACCCAGCGCGAACTGCGTGAACAGACCGAGGTGTTTGGGACCATGGAGAGCATGGGGCGCTCGGGCTATTGGCGGCGCATACGCGATGAGGGCGAATCGGTGCTGCTGTGGTCGCCCGGCCTGTGCGATATCGCGGGGCTGGATCGGCAGGAATGGATCAGCACCGAGCGCGCGCTCAGTGGCGTGCTGCCAGAAGATCGACAGGTGTTCGAATCGGCGCACGGCGCCGGCTGCGACAGCGATATCGAATACCGCTGGCGCCGGCCCGATGGGCAGGTGCGCTGGATGCGCGCGCGCGTGCGCCTGCCGGCGCAGCAGGACGGCGTGCTGGTGGAAATGGGCGTGGTGCAGGACGTGACCGACGAGCACCGATCGGCCGAACGCATGCGCGATCAACTGGACTTCATTCAGAGCATTGCCAGCCGTGTCCCGGGGTTCATTTACCAATGCCGCGTCCACCGGGATGGCAGCCACAGCTTGCCGTACGTGAGCGAGGCGGTCAATGAAATGATGGGGGTGTCCAACACGCTCGTGCGCCAGGACCACCATGCGCTGGAGCGCAACGTCGTCAAAGGCGATATTCCCATGCTGCGCCGTGTGGTGAGGCGTGCCGTGCGCACGCTTGAGCCCTGGCATTGCGAGTACCGGGTGCAGGCACCAGACGGCACGGTGCGCTGGCACATGACCAGCGCGGCCTTGCAGGCGGAATCCGACGGCTCGGTCCTGATGCATGGCTACACGCAGGACATTACCGACCGCAAGCATGCCGCCCAGGAGATCGAACGCCTGGCTTTCTACGACCCGCTCACCCAGCTGCCCAATCGCCGCTTGCTGCTCGACCGGCTTGACCGCCTGGTCCTTGGCAGCCAGCGCAACCACCAGCACGGCGCCCTGCTGTTCATCGACCTGGACAACTTCAAGGACCTGAACGACACGCTGGGCCATGACATGGGCGATCAACTGCTGATTCAGGTTGCCCAGCGCCTCTTGGGCAGCGTGCGCGAATGCGACACCGTGGCGCGCTTTGGCGGCGATGAATTCGTCATCCTGCTCGACGGCCTTCACCGTGAGATGGACGAGGCCGCGCGGCAGACCGAGGCCATCGCGCGAAAATTGCTGTCGGCCCTGAACCAGTCCTTCGAACTGGCGGGCCAGAAGCACTACAGCACGCCCAGTATTGGCCTGACGCTGTTCGGCCAGGAGCGGTTGAGTGTGGAAGAGCTCCTCAAGCGAGCCGACCTGGCGATGTACGAAGCCAAGGCCGCAGGCCGCAACACCCACCGCTTCTTTGACCCAGGCATGCAGCAGGCGCTGCACGAGCGCTCCAGTCTGGAGGCCGATCTGCGCCAGGGCCTGGCGGGCGGCGAGCTCTTTGTGCATTACCAGCCGGTGGTCGATCACAAGGGCCGTGTCATGGGTGCAGAGGCGCTGGCCCGCTGGAGCCACCCGGTGCGCGGCGCCATCGGCCCGCTGGAGTTCATTCCCCTGGCTGAGCAGACCGGCCTTATCTTGCCCTTGGGCAGGCAGGTGATGCGCAGCGCCTGCGAGCAACTGGTGCAGTGGGCCAAGCATTCCCACACGGCGCACCTGAGCATTGCCGTCAACGTCAGCGCCCGGCAGTTTCGCCAAGCCGATTTTGCTGCCCAGGTGATGCAAATCCTTCAGGAGACGGGAGCAAACCCGTTCAGGCTCACGCTCGAACTGACCGAGAGCCTGCTGCTCGGCGATATCGAGGAGGCGATACAGCGCATGGTGCAGCTCAAGCGCGAAGGCGTAGGCTTTGCGCTGGACGACTTTGGCACAGGCTACTCCAGCCTGAGCTACTTGAAGCGCTTGCCCCTGGACCAGGTGAAGATCGACCGGGGTTTTGTGCGCGATGTGCTGACCAACCCGAACGATGCCGCCATCGTGCGCAGCATCCTGGCGCTGGCGCAAAGCCTCGACCTGGAGGTCGTGGCAGAAGGGGTCGAGACGGCTGGGCAATTGGGCTTTTTGCGCCTGCACGGTTGCGAGAAGTTCCAGGGTTTCCTGTTTGGCCGCCCAGGCCTTGCCGCAGAGGTCGAAGCCCTGGCCCATGGGGAGATTTGAAGTGCTGGCGCGTTGCCTCGAAGGCGGGAAGTGGCCATGCTGATCGGCGCCCCCGCGGAACAGCGCGTGCCCTGGTTCAAGGGCTTGGTGGCCGTGCTGGTGTTTTCGCTCGTGGGCGCTTGGCTCACGGTGCTGGCGTTGCACGAGCAGCGCTTGGCCGAGCGGCAGGTGCTGCGACAAAAAGTGCTTTCACGCGCCAGCAATGTGCTGGCCGAGCACTCTACCCACAGTGCCGTGGTGGGCGCTGTGGCGCTCATGGGTCTGAACGAACCCTTGCTGAAAGCCGTGGCGCTAGGGGTGCGAGCGCCCGATGCCCCTGCGGCTCTGGGAGCGCTCGCCGCCGCACGCGAACGCTTCGGACTCGACGGTGCATACGTGATCAATGCCCACGGAATCGTCGTCGCACACCAGACGGCAGGTGCCAGCTCCACAGGTCTCGATGTCGGTTTCCGCCCGTATTTTCAACAGGCCATGCGGGGCCAGATCGGCATCTACGCAGCCATTGGCTCCAAAACGAACACCCGTGGTCTCTACATTGCCGCGCCGCTGTATGCGGGCACCACGGTGCAGACGCCCATTTTGGGTGCGGTGATGTTCAAGCTGCCGTTTGCTGTCGTGGACGCTGCGCTTGCTGGTACGGGCCTGACGGCGCTGCTGCTCTCGCCACAGGGGGTGGTGATGGCCTCCAGCCGCCCTGAATGGTTGTATGCGCTGACCCCACCGCTGACGCAGAGCCGCATCGACGCCATAGCGCGCCTGGGGCAGCTGGGCCATTATTTCGATAACGGGGTGGCCTCGGAGCTGCCCTTTTCATTGGGCGTGTCGAAGGTTCTGATCGACGGAGTCCCGCAGGTCGTGGAGCACCAGGAGATGGACTGGGGCGACCCTGGAGGCCCCTGGTCCATGGTGGTGCTGGAAGACATCTCCCAGGTCATGCCATGGCCGGTGCGCCTGCGCTATGGGGGCATGGCTTTTGTGCTGCTGGTCTTGCTGGGCCTGTTGGTGCTCGAATTGCTGCGCAACCGCGCCCGCATCGCGGCCACGCAGCAGCGCCTGTTCGTGCTGGGCGCGGCGCTGGAGAACAGTCCTTTGGGTGTGGTGGTGACCGATGCCCAGGGGGTGATCGAATGGGTCAATCCCGAATTCGAGCGCAATACCGGCTATTGCCTCGATGAGGTACGGGGCCACAAGCCCTCGCTGCTGGCCAGCGGCAAGACACCCCGGCAGACCTTCAACGGTATGTGGGCCGCTGTCATGACCGGGCATGCGTGGAAGGGGCATTTCATCAACCGCCGCAAAGATGGCACCGAATACCACGAGGAGGCGACGCTCTCGCCCGTGCGCGATGCGCGTGGGGTCTGCGTCGGCATGGTGGGCCTGCACCAAGAGGTCTCACAGCGCATGCGCGAGCAGGAAAAACTGCGGCGCAGCGAGCGCAGGCTGAAGGAGTTGCTGGAGCAACAGAACGCCATTTTTGACAATGCGCCGCCCGTGCTGTTGACATGTGACGGTGCCATGCACCTGTTCAACCCGGCTTTCGTGGCCTTGCTGGGCGGCACCCCCGAGCAGTTGCAGGACCAGCGCGTGAGCATGCTGTTTGGCAGCCCGGAGCAGCATGCCGCGTTTGCCGCACATGTGGCGCCGCAGCTCGCGCAGGGCCTGCCGGTGCGCGAGAACTGGGCCGTGCAGCGGCTGGACGGCCGTGTGATAGAGGTTCGCATGTCGGGGCGCGCCGTGCATCTGGATGGGTACCCCAATGCCGCCTTGTGGGTGATTGAGGATGTGACCGAGGCGCACCGCGCTGAACGCACCATGCGCGAGACGAGCGAGCGCCTGGAGTTGGTGCAAGAGGCCGGAAAAACGGCCGTTTTCGATGTCGACCTGCGCACCGGAAACTGTGTCTGGCGCGAGAAGATCGAAGGAATAGAGGGCATCACCGAGCGGGTGTTTGACGACTGGCGTGCCATCTGGCTTGACCGTCTGTGGCCAGCGGACAGTGCCGCTGCCATGGCGCGCATAGACGCAGCGCTGCAGGGCGATACCTGCAGTTTCCACGATGCCTGGCGCCTGCAGCGTCTTGAAGAGGGGGAGCGCTGGTACGCCTGCACCGCCCATATCCAGCGCGACGGCGAGGGCAAGGCCGAGCGCATCGTCGGCGTTATCGTGGATATCGACGCCTACAAGAAGCTCGAAGAGCAGGTGGCGGCCCAGGTGCAGTTCCAGCAGGTGCTGATGGACACCATCCCGGTGCCCATTTTTTATAAGGACGACCAGGGCCGTTATCTGGGATTCAACCGGGCCTACGAGCAGGCGTTTGGGATTCGGCGCGAGAACTTCCTGGGCCGGACGGTGCAAAGCCTGGTGTATTTGTCGCAGGATGCACGCGACCGCTTCGAGGCCGATGCGCAGGCGGCGCTGCAGGGGGGCACGGCCGTGCACCGTGAAATCGTCATGCCCCAGGCAGACGGGCAGCCGCACCACATGCTGTTCTGGTTGCAGGGTTTTCGCCGGCCCGATGGTGCGCCGGGCGGGGTGATTGGCGTCTTTGTGGACATCAGCGACCGCGAACGCGTGCAGCAGGAGCTGCGCCATGCCAAGGAACTTGCCGAGGAGGCCACGGCGCTCAAATCCAACTTCCTCGCCAACATGAGCCACGAAATCCGTACGCCCATGAATGCCATCATCGGGATGTCGCACCTGGCGCTCAGGTCGGGGTTGAACCAGCGACAGCACGATTACGTCAGCAAGATCGGCCAGGCCAGCCAACACCTGATGGGGGTGATCAACGATATTCTTGATTTTTCGCGCATTGAGGCGGGCAAGCTGCGCATCGAAGCACAGCCTTTCGTGCTCGACCAGGTGCTGGGTGGTGTCGTCGATGTGGTGAGCCACAAGGCCAGTGCACAGGGCCTGGAGCTCATTTGCGATGTGGCGCCCGACGTGCCGCCCAATCTCGTGGGGGACGCCCTGCGCATCGGGCAGATTCTCATCAACTACACCAACAACGCCATCAAGTTCACCGAGCGCGGCGAGGTGGGCATTGTGGTGCGCGTGCAGCAGCGCCAGGGCGAACAGGTCCTGCTGCGTTTCGAGGTACGGGACACCGGTATTGGTCTCGCCCCCGAGCAGATTGAGCGCCTGTTCCAGAGTTTCCAGCAGGCCGACACCTCCACCACGCGCCGCTATGGCGGCACGGGCCTGGGGTTGGCCATCAGCAAAAGTCTGGCCGAACTCATGGGCGGCGAGGTGGGCGTGCGCAGCCTACCGGGGCAGGGCTCCACTTTCTGGTTTACCGTGCCGGTGCAGCGCGGCGCACCGGCACGGCCTCTGCTGCCGGCCCCTGATTTGCGCGGCCTGCGGGTGCTGGTGGTGGACGACAACGTGCATGCCGCCACGGTGATCGCCGAGATGCTGCAATCCATGAGCTTTGAAGTCGAGCAGGCCCATTCGGGCGCCGAGGCGCTGCGGGCCTTGCAGCGCGCCACGCCGCAGGGGCAGGCCTTTGACCTGGTCGTACTCGACTGGCAGATGCCTGGGATGGATGGCCTGGAACTCGCGCGGCGCATTGGTGAGCTGCGCCTGCCACGGCTGCCGCGGCGCGTCATGGTGACCGGATTTGGCCGCGAAGACGTGCTGGGCTCCGCGCAGCGCCAGGGGATTGAAGAGGTACTCATCAAACCAGTGAGCGCCTCCGTCATGTTTGACACGCTGATGGCCGTCCTGGGTGACCACGGCGAGCTTGCGATGGGCTCTGCCGCAGCGGCGCCACTGCCGCTTGCCTGCGGCAGTCCGCAGTTCGCTGCTTTGCGCGGTGCGCGTGTGCTGGTGGTCGAAGACAACGAACTCAACCAGCAGGTGGCGCGTGAAATGCTGGAAGAGGTGGGCGTGGTGGTGGAGGTCGCCAGCAACGGCGAGGAGGGCGTGGCCATGGCGAGCGCGCGGCCCTTTGACCTGGTCCTGATGGACATGCAAATGCCGGTGATGGATGGGCTGGAGGCCACGCGCAAGCTGCGCGCCGAACCCCGCTTGGCGGCGCTGCCTGTGATCGCCATGACCGCCAATGCGCTGGAGGCCGATCGCGAGCGTTGCCTGGATGCCGGCATGAACGACCATCTGGCCAAACCCATGGCCGCGGAAAACCTGTGGAAGACCCTGCAGCGCTGGCTCGCGCCAGCCGCCCGGGGGGCTACGGACACGCCAGCCACCGCCGACAGGCCCGGAGCGGGGGCGGCTTTGGACGACACCGTGCTGCCAGCGGTTCCGGGCTTGAATCTGGCGCAGGGTTTGCGCAGCACCATGGGCCGGCGCGCGCTTTACGCCGAGACACTGCGGCGCTTTCTCGGGAGCCAGGAGCATGCGCCGGCACGCATCGGCGAAGCATTGGCTGCGGGCCATGGCGAAATTGCGCTGCGCGAAGCCCACACCTTGCGCGGCCTTGCCGGCATGGTCGGGGCCACCGCAGTACAAGAGCGCGCTGAGCGGCTTGAAGAGGCGCTTCGCAACGGCCCCCAAGATGATCAAGCCGTGCGGCCTTTGCTGGAGGCGCTGAAGGCGAATGTGGACCAATTGCTGCAATCACTGCAGCCCTGGCGCGGGCGGGTGCAGGGGCCTGCTGGCGGTGCCTTGCCCGGGGCGGCTGCAGCAAGTCTGGCAACGGGTGGATCGGCCCGGCAGGACCCTGCTTCGCGCGAGGCGGTCAGCACAGCCCTGCGGCAATTGCACGAGCTGTTGCAGCGCGACGACCCGGCAGCGGTCGCCTTTGTGCAGCGCCATGCCGCGCTGCTGCAGCAGGCCTTGGGTTCGGCACTGCCCGCGCTCCAGGCCCACCTTGAACAGTTTGACTACGAAAACGCATTGCGGCTCTTGGACGGGCAGCGCGTGGCGTTGGCACAAGCGCCCGGCTATCCGCCAAGGCACCGCCGCAAAGGGAGTTCCCATGCAACGTGAAAATGGCCTGACCGCCTCGGTTGAATGGCGCGACCGGCACTTGCCCACCGTGCTGGTGGTGGACGACACGCCCGACAACCTGGCATTCATGTCCGAGCTGCTGGGGGAGCACTACCGTGTGAAGGTCGCGAGCAGCGGTGCCCGCGCACTCAAGGCCGCCCAGGCCGAGCCTGTTCCCGACCTTGTCCTGCTCGACATCATGATGCCGGACCTGGACGGCTACGAAGTGTGCAGGCAGCTTAAAGCCACAGCCGCCACGCGCGACATTCCGGTTATTTTTTTGACGGCGCTTGCCGACACCGAGGACGAGCGCAAGGGTTTTGCATTGGGCGCGGTGGATTACGTCACCAAACCCGTGAGCCCGCCCATCCTGCTCGCGCGCGTGCAGACGCATCTGGCGCTCAAGGCCACGGCGGATTTTCTGCGCGACAAGAGCGCCTACCTGGAGCGCGAAGTGGCCTTGCGCACGCTGGAAGTGCAGGCGATCCAGGACGTTGCCATGATGGCGCTGGCCTCGCTGGCCGAGACGCGCAACGATGAAACCGGCAACCACATCCGGCGCACGCAGCTGTATGTGAAGGCCTTGGCCGAGAGACTGCGCACGCACCCGCGCTTCGAGCCGGTGCTAAGCCGCTACATGATCGATCTGCTCTACAAATCGGCGCCACTGCACGATATTGGCAAGATTGGTGTCTCCGACCTGGTGTTGCTCAAACCCGGCAAGCTCACCGACGAGGAGTTTGAATTGACCAAGGCGCATGCGCGACTGGGAAGCAAGGCCATCGAGAGCGCCGAGCGGCGGCTTGGCATGCGGGTGCGGTTTTTGAGCGTGGCCAAGGAAATGGCCCGCAGCCACCACGAGCGCTGGGACGGCACAGGCTACCCTGACGGCCTGGCCGGTGACGCCATTCCCGTGCCGGCGCGGCTGATGGCGGTGGCCGATGTTTACGACGCGATCATCAGCGAGCGGGTGTACAAAACCGCTGGTACGCACGAGCAGGCTGGCATCGCCATCGTGAAAGGCCGGGGGACGCAGTTCGATCCGGACGTTGTCGATGCCTTTATCGACATCGCCGAAGAGTTCCACACCATTGCGCTGAACTATCCGGATTGAACCACCGGTTTACAGCTGGGCGTCGTCTTCCGGCGTGCTGGGCACATTGCTCGGCGTCTCGCTTGGCGTTTCGCTCGCAGAGGCAGCTTCCGACAGCTCCTGCGCCGCCTGGCGCACGGCGGCTTTGTCACCGGCACCGGCGAACTTGCTGTATTTGCCCAGAATCTGCACCAACTGGCCGTAGATGCGGGGCGTTCCTGCCAGGCATTCGCGTTGCTCCAGAAAATCGGATTCGCCGGTGAAGTTGCCGATCAGGCCGCCGGCCTCGGTCACCAGCAGTGAGCCCGCTGCCACGTCCCAGATGGACAGGCCGGTCTCAAAAAAACCTTCGGTGTAGCCGGCGGCCACGTAGGCCAGATCCAGTGCGGCGGCACCGGGCCGGCGCAGGCCGGCGGTGCGCTGCATGACGTCGCCCATCATGTTCAGGTAGCTCTTGAAGTTGTCGCCCGGGCGGAACGGAAAACCCGTGGACAGCAGCGACTCCTTGAGCTGCGTGCGCTTGGAGACGCGAATGCGCCGCTCGTTCAGGAAGGCGCCGCGCCCCTTGGTGGCCGTGAACAGGTCGTTGCGGCTGGGGTCGTAAATGACGGCCTGCTCCATCTTGCCGCGCACCGCCAGCGCAATGCTGACGCAGTACACCGGGAAGCCGTGAATGAAGTTGGTGGTGCCGTCCAGCGGGTCAATGATCCAGACGTATTCCGAATCTTTCGCCCCATGCTCGCTACCCGACTCTTCCGCGATGATCCCGTGGCCTGGGTAGGCCGTCAGCAGCGTTTCGATGATGGCGCGCTCGCTGGCGTGGTCAACTTCGGTGACGAAGTCGTTGATCTGCTTTTGCGAGATGCGCACCGATTCCACGTCAAGTGCCGCACGGTTGATGATGGCGCCGGCGGCGCGGGCGGCCTTGATGGCCACGTTGAGCATGGGGTGCAGGTTGGGGGACGACATGGATTTTTAAGCGGGTGGGCGGCGTGCCAGAGCGGCGCGGCGCACAAGGTGCAGGAACGGGAAATCGCTGGCCGGCGATGCAGGCAGCGACAATAAGCCCCCGATTTTACGCGTCTGGCTCTTGAGGCGCCCGCGACTGTCCTATGAAAACCCGCTTCATTTTGATCAACACCAGCCACGCCGGCAATGTAGGCGCCACCGCCCGCGCCATGAAAACCATGGGCTTCGGTGACCTGGTACTGGTCGCCCCCCGCTGGCCCAACGTGCTGCGGCGCGAGGAAACCATCCAGCGCGCCAGCGGCGCCCTCGACGTGCTGGAGAACGCGCGCATCGTTGCCACGCTCGACGAGGCGCTGGATGGCATGGGCCACCTGTGCGCCACCGCCATGACCCCGCGCGACTTCGGTCCGCCCACGCGTGCGCCGCGTACGCATTTTGATTTGCTATTGAAAGAAGAGCTGCTTGCGCATATGGTACAAGCCCTGGAGGCTGAAAACACTTCAAACCTGGTGGTGGAGTCGCCTGCTTCTGCTGCGGGTGCGCAAAGCGCAGAGGCAGGCATCGCCTTCCTGTTTGGCTCGGAGCGTTTTGGCATGCGCAACGAAGACGTGTACCGCTGCCACGTCGCGCTCTCGATCCCCACCAACCCCAAGTTCAGCTCGCTCAACCTCGGCGCGGCGGTGCAGCTCATCGCCTACGAATGGCGCCAGGCGCTGGGCGGTTTTCCCGTGCACAGCAGCACGCCCGCATCGCAGCAGGCCGATGCCCAGCAGGTGGCCGGCATGCTGGCGCACTGGGAAGAGGCGCTGACCGCCATGGGTTTCCTGGACCCGGCGGCGCCCAAAAAACTGATGCCGCGCCTGAACCAGATGTTCAACCGCGCGCAGCCGACGCAGGAGGAAATCCACATCCTGCGCGGTGTCGCCAAGGCCATGCTGCAGACCGCAGCCCAGGCAAAGCACTAAACTGGCTTCCCGCCTGCTTGACCCTCTCTTCCTTCATGTTCTCCCGCCTGCGCTCTGACATCCAATGCATCCTGGAGCGCGACCCGGCCGCGCGCAGCTCGTTCGAGGTACTGACCTGCTACCCCGGCCTGCACGCCTTGTGGCTGCACCGGCGCGCCCACTGGTGCTGGACGCATGGCCTCAAATGGCTGGGGCGCTTCATCTCGCACTTCGCACGCGGGTTCACCGGCATTGAAATCCACCCCGGCGCCAAGATCGGCGAGCGCGTGTTCTTCGACCACGCCATGGGCGTGGTGGTCGGCGAAACCGCCGAGATCGGCGACGGTTGCACCATCTACCAAGGCGTGACGCTAGGCGGCACTTCGCTCTACAAGGGGGTCAAGCGCCACCCGACGCTGGGCAAGGATGTGGTCGTCAGCGCCGGCGCCAAGGTGCTGGGCGGCTTCGAAATTGGCGATGGCGCAAAAATAGGCAGCAACGCCGTGGTGATCAAGCCCGTGCCCGCAGGCGCCACGGCGGTGGGCATTCCGGCGCGCATCATCCCCTCGAAGGAAGGCCAGAGCGCCGACGTGACCGAGCCACAGGCCCCCAAGTTCACGGCCTACGGCATCACGCAGGAGGACGACCCCCTCTCGCAGGCCATGCGTGGCCTGGTGGAGAGCGCCGGCTCGCAAGAGCACCAGATCGCGCTGCTCTGGCAAGCCATTGAAAAGCTCTCGGCCGGCCAGCATACCCAGGGCTGCGTACCGGGCGACGCGGCGCTGAAAGAGCAGTTCGAGGCGGGCAAGCTCAACGACCTGATCGGTAAATAGCCGCTTGCTTGTGTGCTCTTTTATTGAGAGCTGAAAGCGCTTTGTGTGTAAGCGCTAGTGTGATGTCTCAGAAATAATTTGAATTATTTCGATGCGTGTTGATCCAAGGAGTCTTCCATGAAGGAGACTACGCAGATGGCCCACGCTGGACGCCCCGCCACAAAGTTGCAGATCACCGACA